>Ga0123354_10015352_pt1 | contig 11955 bp, 9 predicted proteins | sample TergutLab28metaG_2_FD_97872 | JGI IMG/M metagenome (GOLD analysis project Ga0123354, IMG submission 97872) | Labiotermes labralis P4 segment gut microbial communities from Petit-Saut dam, French Guiana - Lab288 P4 | ecosystem: Host-associated > Arthropoda: Insects > Digestive system > Gut ... | reverse complement strand
TTTAATAAGAACTGAACAAGATATAATCATGAATGTTTATTGGTCTTTATGTAAAGTACACATTATTCATGTCTGATTTTAATGCAACTTGAATTTTCTTGATGGATTTTCAAAACATACTCAAATATAAAATTTTATGAAAATCCATCCAGTGGGATTGGAGTTGTTCCATACAGACAGAAAGACATGACAATGCTAAGAGTCACTTTTTGCAAGTTGAACAAACAAATGCCTAGTTCATATGTACCTGCATTTACAAATGTGTGTGATCAATTAAAAAGTAGCTTGGATAGATCGCAGTCTGAACAATCTGTGCATTAATAATCTGGAGCATTCTGTAGAAAATATGTGGATATATGTATTTTTCTTTATATTTCAGAGTATAGCATATTAATTGCTTGGTCTATCTTGTTGCTTAGTATTTCCAGTACATTAATTTTACATATCTGTAAACTTGTAATTTCATTTATATGTGAGAAAATTTTGTACTTCTTCTGAAATAGTTGTTTGAGATTTACTGGAAACTTGAACGTCTGTGATGAGCTTGCCATTATGGTCCTTGATTGCCGAAATATTTTCTCTACTCCCTTTACGTCGTTTAACATACTTGTAGAACTCTGTCCAGCATCTACCTTCGTTTTGTAAGACCAAACGTAAAAATCTCCCCTGAGCCTTGTTTTTTGCTACCAGTAACTCCTTGGATAATCGTTTCAGATCTGCTTGGTAATGCTGTCCAAATGTTCTCTTATTGTACATTTTCCTCGCCTTTACCTTTAGCCGCTTTATTTCCTTATTATTAGCATTCAGGGTCCCAGTTTTTACTCAGAATTTTTTGAAGTACATAAACTTTGTTCATGTTTGTATCGTGCATCAATGACGATTAAAACACTTTATTATCCAACAGATGCACAAATATATAATTCATAGATACAATTAGAATTATTATAAAATATTTAAAACAAACTTATCCTTATAACCTTTCCATATCTTCATAACTTTCCCATATTGCGTACATGTTAAAACACGAGATTGGAAGGGCCCCATGAAATTCTAAAATGTTGGTATAAATAAATGATCTCATAGTGTACACGCACCCTTTCCCCTTATTTTAATCCATACACCAGCGACTCTGCACAAGAGGTGTGGGTAGCCTCACTTGTTAAAACGGCCTAAAACATCTTCACATCTCAATTCTGTGCATATGATATAAAGTAAAAAAAGATACAGTTGTCCCTGTGCGCACCTTGAAGGCAGGTAGAAGGAGCAGATGTATAACTCTGCTCGTTCTTAAACCTCAGCACTACGCAGAATTTAGTTCTTACATTCACGTGCAGGCCAATACACCCCTGCGGAAAGAACCCTTTGTACCCACTGAATAACACAATTGATGGGCACGAGAATATGAAGTTAAGTTAAGAATTACAATCCGCGTTATTTTAATACCTGTACCATACATCTTTTATTATTTTGTGCAAGGACCAACAAATGCACCATCAATTGACTAATTTTCATACTCCTCCTACATGTTTCGACACTACTGTGTGATCCTTAGGGAGTTCGTAGGTAGTTGTTGGTCATTGTACAAAAAACATACAATCTGCGTGTCGTGTGCATGCGTATTAAACGGTGACACTAAGGCATTTGAACTCAACCTCTACTGGAAGGGGCTTAGCATCTACTGCAAATCGTTCACGGACGGTACCACTGCTGTCAATGTAACATATACCATTAATTAAGGGAACAGTACTTTGAGAACAACATAGCTTTTCTACTGTTTTGTCGGCTTCAACTGAGGGAAATTCCTGAAACTTCATACAACGCACATTCCACGCATGTGCTACAAACTATACAAGTGGTTGAGATTAGTGTATAATTAGGGACACTTTACTTGGAAAATAAAGTAACTTTTCCGCTGTATCTCTGCTTCCACTTGAGAGAATTTTCTGAAACTCCATACCGCGCACGTTAGACAAATGTGTTACAAGCAATGTAAGTTTGGTTGCGTTCCATAAAAAATTAAAGGCACTTTGCTTCGAAAACGAAAGACCTTTTCGGCTATATCTGGGCTTCTATTTGAGGGATTTCCCTAAAAATTCATAATTTGAACATTCCCGCACACGCTACAAACGACATAAATTTGGTTACGATCGGTTATTATTTAAGGGCACCGTAACAGAAAAAAGTGCCATCTCGGCTCCCATTGGAATGATTTTTCTGAAACCTCACACCACACATTTTCCATGCATGCACTACAAACGCTGGAAGTTTGATTGCGATCAGTTTGTAATTAAGGGGTCTTATTTGAAGAACAACGTACCTTTGCATCTATATCTCGGTTTCTATTGGAGAGATTCTCCTCAAATTTCGTGCCTGCCACATCACACACATGCACTAAAAGCGACGTACGTTTGTATGCGACAAGTCAAAAATAAATGGGACTTGGAGAACAAAGGACCTCTTTGGCAGTATCTTGTCTTCTATCGGAACTTCCCTGAAACTTCACACCACGCACTTGGCCGCGCATGCGCTACAAAAGAAGTAATTGTGGTTATGGTCGGTCAATAACTAAGGGCACATCATCTGAGGAACAGTGTATCTTTTCGGATGTATCTCCCTTTCTACTGGAGGGATTTTCCTGAAAGTTCATAATTCGAACTTTCCACTCATACACTACAAACCTGACAAGCTTTCTTGCGATCGGTCAATAAATAAGGTTATTTTGCTTGGTGGAAACGGGACCTTTTCATCTGTACCTCGGCTTGCATTGTTCGTATTTAAAAGAAACTTTATGCTTCGCACTGTTAACACATGCGTTACAAACCATTTAAGTTCGGTTGCGATCAGTCTGTCACTAAGGGCACTCTAATTTGAGAATAAAGCAACTTATCGTCTGTATCTCGGCTTCCATTGGAGTGATTATCCTGCAGGGTCATTCGTCTCAACCGCTACACGTGCGCTACAAACGCTGTATTTTTTTTTTTGCGCTTCGTAAAAAATTAACGGCTCGTTACTTGGGGGAACAAATTAGGTTTTCCGCAGTGTCTCGGTTTCCATTGGAGGGATTTTCGTGATACTTCATGCCTCGTACTTCACGTGTATACTCTACAAACGCTGTAGGTTTGGTTGCAATTGATCAATAATTCAGTGCACTTTACATGGACAGCAGAGTAATTTTTCGGCTGTATGTCCATTTCCACTGGAGAGATTTAACTGGAAGTTCATAGCACGCACTTTCCATGCATGCACTATAAACGCCGCAAGTTTTGTTGAGATCAGTCAATAATCAAGGGAGAACAAAGTACCTTTTCGTTTGTATGTCGGCTTCAACTAGAGGGATTTTCCTCAGACCCCACATCTCCTACCTTCCATGCATAAACTAAAAACGTAGGTTTGGTTGCGATTGGTCGATAAATAAGGGCACGTTGTTCGGAGAACAGAGTACCTCTCCGTCTGGATCTCAGTTTCCACTGGAGGGATTAAACTGAAACTCCGTACTTCGCACTTTTCAAGTATGTTCTACTAACGATGTAGGTTTGGTAAATAACAACATTTTACCTGGGGAACAAGGCTTCTTTTCGCCTTATTTCGGCTTCCACTGGAGACATTTTCCGGAAATTTCATTCCACACATACTCTACACACGATTTAAGCTTTCTTGCTATCGGCTAGTAATTAAGAGCACTTTTATTGGAGAACAATATACCATGCCGGCTTTTTCTCGAATTCCATCAGAGGGATTTTCTTGAAATTTTATTCTACATTTTTATAAGCATGGCTGCGATTGGTCAAAAACTAAGGGCAATTTACTCGGAGAAGAAAGTGCCTTTTCGGTTTATCTCGCCTTGTATTGGAAAGATTTGACTGGAAATTCGCACCTCACACTTTCAGCATATACGTTACAAAAAAACTGTAATCTTGGTTGCGACTGAACAAATGTTAAGGACAAGATACTTGAAGATCAAAGTGCTTTTTCTTCTATATCTCAGCTTCCACTGGAGTGATTGAACTGAATATTCTTACATCGCATTTTCCACGCATGCGCTAAAACCGGTGTAATCTTTTTTTGCGATCGGTCAATGATTAAGGACACTTATTTGGAGAACAAAGTCACTTTTCCGCAGTATCTCGGCTTCTTTTGGAGGAATTTTCCTGAATCTCTACCACGCATGCACTACTATTGCTGTGCCTTTGATTGCGATCCGTTAATATTTAAGGGCACTTTACTTGGAAAACAAAGTATCTTTTCGACTGCATTTCGCCTTCCGTTAGAGAGATGTTCCTGAAACTTCATACTTCGCACTCTCCGCTCATGCGCTACATATTCTGTGAGTTTGATTAGAATCCGGTCAATGGCACTTTACTTGGAGAACAAAGTACCTTTTTTGGGCTGTACCACTCTTACTATTGGACGGATTTTCTGAAATTTCATACCACGCAATTTCCGCCCATGCGCTACACACGGTGCAGTTTCGGTTCTGATCGGCCAGTAATTCTTCTTCTTCGTAGACTGACATTTTTCTACCTACTCATTGTAGGCGTAGTGTGTTATTAGCTGCACCTGATCACGCTGACTCACTTTGTAGGAATCATCCCGTGACAGAGACCTTTACCTGACAACACACAACACTCTCAACAGACAGGCATCCAAGGCCCCTTGCGGGAAGCGAACCCGCAACCCCAGATGCCAACAAACATCCTCCCAACTGGACTCAGTGGTCACTGTGATCACCCCGGTTAGTAACCCGTACCATGGTTGCATCTGTAGTTGTTGCCTACTCCGCGTTTACTTTCTCTTTGGTGCTGCTATTCCAAAGAGTTTAAGAAGTATCTTACCGTAAGTAGGTAAAGAAGTTTGTGTGGTTTTGATGTCAAAAGGTTTTGTGTGTTTAGTAATCATTGTTTGCAGTGTAGTTAAGCACTTGATGACACAATTGACGTGTAGCTACTGGAGAACTGCGTTTATAACTTTGTATCTTCGTACGAGGTTCGGAGTGGACTTTCTTTGAGTGATGTATACGTTGTTGGCCCATTTAGGATAGTTGCTCTGTGTAAGAAGTGGTAAATGTGTAGGCACTAAATGAATGACAAAATATGTCCAACCCAGGCGGCAGCAGGAGAAATGGGGCCACGAAAATTCGCCTAACAAGTAAGCATTATGAGTTTAGTCGTGAAACTGAATGTAGTGTGAGTTTTCCGGATGTTGGTGAAGACGTATGTGTTTGTTATGCATAGGCTCAATTCAATATGGCTACTTACATCAAACCTTGGACAGTTGCCTCATTAATTAACTGTTGACTAAATGAAAATCAATTTTATTGCATTTTTTTTTAAAATTGAGGTTAGTATGGTTTGTAATATTTAGTACATGTCGCCTTATGGATGTTTCAGAAGCCCACTAATCCTTATGTATTCTTTTTCAGTTCTTTGTGCAAGAAATTTGGCTAGGAAAGACTTATTTAGTAAGTACTGCCGTGTTTAGTTGTAAATGGTGCTTGTCCGTCTTGAAGACGTTTGGTTGGTAATAAGGAATTGTAATTCGTAATTTATTTTACAGGACTGCCCGATCCATTTGCCAAGATCAGTGTGGATGGATCGGGCCAATGCCACAGCACTGACACATGCAAAGCAACTCTTGATCCTAAGTGGAATCAGCATTATGACCTGTGTGTATTCGTATGATATGTTGTAAATCTTGATTTATTCATGTCAGTGGAAGTGCATACAGAATATCTTAACATTTGTGTAATTTTATTGCAGTTACATTGGCAAGGGTGATGGCATTACAATCAGTGTGTGGAACCATAAGAAAATTCACAAAAAGCAGGGTGGAGGGTTTTTGGGTTGTGTTCGTATCATGTCCAACACAATTCAACGCCTCAAGGACACAGGCTGTAAGTAATTTTGCAGTTTGCATATCACATTATGTGAAATACAAGTGCAGATGTTGGGGAGGCAGTAAGATTCTCAGAAACATTGGTATGCTACCAGGCAGTGTAATGTTACATTCCAATAGACATGGTCTTCATAGTAACCACCATGAGAACTTCATTTACACTATTTTGAATTTCCTTACAAACTAGTGTCTGGTAGAATGTAGCTTTGTTCTTCTTTATGGTACTTTATGTCAGCACTGTAAATCAGATGCTGTTGTGGCATGTTGATCCTAATTCATCTTGGTAGGCTTTACTGTTGATTTCTTCATAAAACAGAGGACTGAATAAGACTGGTATATCACTTTAACTGTTCTTAATCAAACTGTGTGAAATAAAACATTCTGATTTACTGCTTGGATGAGAGAAGTAATCAATCATTATTTAGTGGAGTGTGATGTGGTTAATTTGTCATATTGAACAAAGTTGGAATGTAAGAGGATTTTGCAGCACTTAGTTGATTCTGCCTTTGAAGAAGTGTGTGATGATTGTATCATTTCAAATTCTTTTATATAAAAGAAACAAAAAAGGTGATAATATGGCCACTCTTTGCAGTTATTTGGTCTTTGTGTTTTTGAATATAGATCAGCGGTTGGATTTATGTAAAGCAAGTTCAGATGACTCTGAACCCGTGAAGGGTCAGATTGTGGTGTCACTGCTGTCACGAGATGGCCATGGAGGTATGGCAGGAGGAGGTCATAATGCGGTGGTGGATCCACTGGGTGATCTTAGTTGCCCTGAAGATCTTCCAGAGGGTTGGGAAGAACGAAGGACCTCGGCCGGAAGATTGTACTATGTAAATCATCATACACGAACCACACAGTGGGTTAGACCTAATAGGTGAGTGTTTGTGCAGTAACATTCTGTTAATCTGGCATGCATGGGGCTGGACAGATGCTGGATTATCAGATGGTCCTGTACTGACCTAAGTTCTTACAAGTAATATTGTGTTTCTGCTGTTACACGTGAACTGCACAACTAAACAGAGGGGTATTCCATTTGGATACCTCTTTCATCCGCTGAATTTCACCACTTTCAAGCCTCCTAATTCAAGTTTGTGTGGAATCATTAACTGCCTCAAGTATTGTATTATCAGGTTTTCCTGATTATCAGGTGATGGATTAAAGGAATTCTGCTGTCTATTAATTGACTGAATATGTGGTTTGGTAAGCATTAGTATACTGAATAGACAGCATAATTGATCATTCACTGCAGAAATAGTATTTTATATAAACTGATGAAAAAGATAACACATTTAGTATGCATTGTGAACTTATAACTATGCAGTTTGGGGATTAATTTATGTATATATTTACATTTTTCTTTTTATTTGTAATGATAACTCTCTAAGTAATTGGAGCTAGGCATGTGTATTGTGGCATGGAGCTAGATCAGACATTCCTACGTATATTCTCAATTATAGAGTGCAGCATGTGAGCAGCCCCACCAGTGGTGTGAGTTACATGGTTACCAGGTTGTTACATCAAACCACATTTGCAACAAATACCAGTTGCCATGGTCATTGGGTTATGATGTCACATCCTGGTTATCATGATTACAGCCTGTTACACCTCAGTTGGCATGTTTGATGATTTCCATGGTTACTTATTCATGACTTTACAATAGAAGAACTTGTGTGGTGTGTACTCATATTAAATTGATTTATTAGAGCTGTGTTGAATAGGTTTGTTGTTTTTTATGTAAGTGCATCACCTATAAAAGTAAAAATATGTCATTGCTCATAACGAATGATGGTAATGATGAAAAAGGGATCACTCGTTTTGGTCAGCATAATCGAAAAAAAAATTGATATATCGTGTGTTGAGATTAATGGCTGTTTGATCTTTAAAATGCAATAATAAATCAATAATGGTTACTGTAGTGAGTTTATATGTCATCATGAACCAAGCAAAATGAGTACAGAGGGTATGGATAAACATGCAAGTACTGTGATGGTCTGTCTTATATGGGGATGTGGCTAGTGTATGCAAGATTTATCCTAAATTAATGATTACAAACAAGGTAAATTGTAGGGCTTCGAGGTTACATCTGACAGATTTGTTGCAGTCAGAATGTATGTGTAGTTAAGAAGCTCTTCACAGAAATGAAATTGGACGGCAGTACCAGTAGTAGATATGTAGGGCTAGAAATCTGTGCAGTGGAAAAGAACACGTATGAATTCTGCTCAGAACTCTGTTATATCTTTTCTTTGTCTTCATGAAGAATGGCATAATTAGGATTTGTGCAATTGTTTCGTGACTTCTGTGTGAACTGTGTGTCTGTTTTAACAGGTTTTTGTGCATGTTATTTTGTTCCAGGCCGCATTACAATGGGATTATTCCAACACATAGTGCACCCTCAGGTTCGGGATTATCTGGCAGTGGTGAGCAGAATGGCGGTGTTTCTCTAGGTGTGAATGTAATTAATACCCAAACCACAAGGGATACATTGCATAGCAGGAACAGCAACAATGACAGTGGTAATAACAACAATAACAGCAGCAGCAGCAGCAGCAACAATAACAATAATAATAGTATTGGCGGCAACACAAGGTAAGGTTCTGATTACAAAAGTCTGAATGTTCAAGATAAAACTGGAAATTATTTGAAAGTCCTAAAAAGATATGCAACATTCACAAGTGCTTGTAAAAAAAGTATCTGTTTTGGTGCTGCTTGGTTTCTGAAAGAATGTCACTTTTATTGGGAGGTCCACAGGCCTTACTTATTTTACTTGTAGAGGTAGCCTTCCCAAGATCAAGGTAAATACAAAACATCTGTGGAATGATACTGATGGCAAAAGTGACGTATTTGGAGAGGGGAACCTGTCCCAGGACGACTTTGTCCGTAATAAATCAGACATGGTATGGTCATTTGGACAGAGCAGCAGACAATTTTTTGGAAGCAGTGTCAGTTGGCAATCTAGGCATAGATGGAAGGATAATATTAAAATGGATTTTCAAGACGCAAGATGGGGAGGTATGGACTGGACTGATCTGGCTATGGACAGGGCCATGTGATGGGCACATATGAGTGCGGTACTGTACCTCCAGGTTCCATAAAACATGGAATTTTGTGACTAACTGAGGACTTGTTACCTTTTCAGGAAGGACTCTGTTTCATCTAGTTAGTTAGTTAGTTAGTTTAGTAAGTTGGCAATGAATTAACCCTTTGATGCCTAACGACCCCTATAGGGGTCGTACTGCACCACTAACCTCTAAACGTTTCATTTTATATATTTATTCAACAAATATAGGTACTGAATATTTTAAACATGATATATACTCTCTGTTCTTTTCTCTTCAAAATGCAGTTTGTTTCATAATTAACATATTTGGTTCCTGTATTATTCACATTTTATATACAGGGTGTGCTAAGATTTAAAAAAAATAATTCCGGCGCCAAACGGTTAAAGATTGTACAAGTTTTGAGGTTTTTGCAGTGTTGTACCTGAGGATTCTCTTTTCTGGGATGATGCTGTGTCACAGGGTAATAAGATTATGATGTTTTGAAGGAATTTACTGACTTCTCAGGGCTTACTGGCCTGGAACATGAAGGCAGTATGATCCTTTGAAATACTGGGATCTGATTACCAGTGCAGCAGCATCATATCCCAGACAAATGGAATCCTGAGGTAAGGCTTTCTTATCCAATATCTTTCTTTTGTAGGATGACGAACATTGAACACAAAATGCGAGTAACTGTTAGCCTGGAAAGCCTAAAATTCAATTTTACTCTTTACCTTTGAGACGTGGAATGTGGGTATGCAGGTGGCCTGATCGTTGTACCTAATATGAATGACAGAAATGTGAATGCTGTTTGTAGATTGTAATGGTTGAACTTATATTTACAGCAGAGAACAGCGCGAACAGCGGCGCAGTGTGCGGGTTCCAGACGAACTTCAGAATGGTGGTAATCGTCGAGAGAGTTCAGGGAATCAGATGTCTGCAGCAAGACGACGTTCATCAAGACAGCGCAACTCACTGCACCAGCTGCAGAATGGAAACAGCTCAATTGGCCGTGTCCACCAGCCTGCTGATCTTCCTCCTGGTTATGGTCAGATTTGTTGATGGATTTGATTCCCCCTGTTACCTAAACAATAAATGTAACTCACCTTATAGAATTGTGCATAAAAGGTTTGGTTGCATAAAATAGCTAATACAAATGTATTACGCGGTGTGCATAACTTCAAAGTAGTTCTTGCCCAACAGGCAGAATATGTAAAAATGATACAGAGGAGTAGCTAACCAGTAAGTGTAACTTAGCCTGTAGAATTGTGCATTAAAGGGTTGGTTATATCAAATAGCTGATATGAATGTAATGCACAGTTTGTGTAATTTCAAATTGATTCCCTGTGATTTAAAAAACTGTGTTAAATGGGGTGGTGAATGTGGATGTTGGCATAAAGTTTATGGCATATACTGTACTCTTTATCTGTGTTTTGTCAGTGCAGATGTGGGTGTATATTTTAAAAGGGGTATACACATATGTAAAATCAGTGTTTTTCATAATAGTGCTTTCATAATTTGATGGAAAGTAAAATTATTTTTTATTTTTCTTATGATCTATTGGTCATTTTTCTTTCTTGACTTATTTCACTTCAGATTAATTAAAAAGTTTGTCCACCTCCTTACCCATTGTGTTGCTAACTACATTCATTTGTAGGTTCCATAAAATCCTCCTGTTGGTTCTTGGTCATATTTTCAATATGTTTTTGTTGATAATTTAAGTTCCACTGGCGATTTTTCTTGAGTTTGTTTTATCTCTTCCCCACATCAGTTCATTGTCAAAATATCAGTGTTTTCATGGAACGTTTTTTGACAGTGTGACAAGAATGATGTATCCTGTTGTTACGCAGAGTTAAGAACGACACAGCAAGGGCAGGTGTATTTCTACCACATCCCTAGTGGGGTGAGCACTTGGCATGATCCTCGCATTCCTCGTGACCTTGCAGTGGGCTCAAGTGACCTACTGGCTGAACTCGGACCGTTACCTCTTGGTTGGGAAATGCGTCAGACTGCTACTGGACGAATCTATTATGTCGACCACAACAATCGCACAACGCAATTTACAGATCCTCGACTCTCTGGTCCTGTCATATCCAACCTCATAAAGTGAGTTGTTTTCACTGATACACCTGCATTATGTGGGCCCGGTAGCTCAGTTGGTATAGTGACTGACTACGGGCTGGATGGTCCGGGATCGAATCCCGGTGGGGACGAGATTTTCCGCCCGCCCAGACCGGCCCTGGGGCCCACCCAGCCTCCTGTAAAATGGGTACCGGGTTTTTCCCGGGGGTAAAGTGCGGCTGGGGTGTGCTGCTGACCACTCACCCCCTTCTAGTGCTGCGGTCATGGAAGAGTAGAGCTATACCTCTACCCACCCTCTGGGCCACACCGGGCCTGTAACGGGATCACTTTAGCTTTTACTTTTACACCTGCATTATAGTAAATTATTAGTTTGTGTTAAGGAAATGAATTGGGTGTTTTTATTGAAGATTGATGTGTTTCTGTTATATGTATTGTTAAATTGATATTACAGTTGAGTGTTTTCTTTGCCTAGAACTGATGTTGTCATCATCATAATCATTGTCTTTTTATCATAATCGTCATCATAGGCATAACTTGGGGGGGGGGGTGCAAGGGGCACAAATGTCCCCCTCCCTCCAATATTTTTTCTACCTAAGAATAGTTTTGGCTGTTGAGTTTTAGGGGTGTCAATTAAAAAAATATAAATATTTTCAAAACAAGAATTTGGGTGGTGTAAAGACAGCAACAAATGAGAAACCTGCATTTTGTGGGACACAGAATAGTGGCGTCTGAGTTCCTAATACCTACGGTTGATTTTGCATGCCCCCTCCCTCGCTCAATGTTCTTGGCCACGTTACACCCATCATTGTCATCTGTATTTTGTGTGTGTGTGTGTGTGTGTGTGTGTGTGGGGGGGGGGGGGGGGGTGGCTGTTTTGTCCCGCGTAGAGGGGAGGAGGGGTGAAGAGAATTGTAAATGATTTGGGAAAACTGCGCCCCAA
>Ga0123354_10015351_pt1:0-10000 | contig 11955 bp, 9 predicted proteins | sample TergutLab28metaG_2_FD_97872 | JGI IMG/M metagenome (GOLD analysis project Ga0123354, IMG submission 97872) | Labiotermes labralis P4 segment gut microbial communities from Petit-Saut dam, French Guiana - Lab288 P4 | ecosystem: Host-associated > Arthropoda: Insects > Digestive system >... | reverse complement strand
GAGAGTGCTATATTGTTGATTGTGACAATGAAAATTTTACTGTAAGTCTTGGATTGGTGCAAGTGTGATTACTGTCCCTAGCTTGAAATGCAGCTCACTGTAATGACAGCAAAGACCAGTGACAAAACAAAAAACATCCACATATAAACAGAGAATATGTTGAAGAAAACGCTCCCCTTTTCACATTTCACAGCAGACGGCGTGTACCAAACAAGTCGTACAGTGAGGTAACTGCGTGTATATTCATTGGAATTGCTGAACGTAATATCTATCGGAGGAAACCATCCGATTAATATAAATGGAATGCCACTGAAGATTTCCGTATATCCGCCTTCTATAAGATAAACAGTATGCTGTGACATAGTAAGTGCTTTTCCAGTTACCCTTCCCAATTCAACTTCCCATTCATCAACGTAAAAATACTGATGGTTATAGTCGTTATACAAAATGTGTCCAGTCGAATACACTGCAAGGGGCCATACTGATATGTGCACATTAACTGGGCATCCGTGAAACTTCTTATCAAAATATCGTCTAAATAAGTCCGTGAGACCGCGGCCCGGGAAACTCTTTATTCATAAGACGATGTCCCAGTCCCAACTAATTTACTAGTAAATACATTTCCAATTTTTTAAGTTTATACATTAAATTAACACAAGTATTAATAATGAATTATGGCATAATCGTAAGAGTATTAGTACGCTTATGTATACGGTGTGGCATGTTGACATACATAAAATTACATTTAAATTAGTTATAAATCACTGGACTAATGAAAATTTTGTAGCATATTGTAGTTTCCTCAGGCCAAAATCTTTAAATTAATTTGTGCTGGTTATCATTGACATATCGCATTCTGATCACCAAAAATTTATAATATTTTTCATTGTAAAATTCATCATTGTATTATTAGATTAATTTTAAGTATGTTGGTTTGAAAAAACTGTAGTGAAAAAAAATATTTATGCATTGTAACTCACCATAGAAGTCAGCTGAGCAGGAGAAGCAGCAGAAGAATGTCAACTTGTCGGCGAAACACTTATTATCACATATACACGCCAAATATTTATATATGCAAAGTATGTAATGTTATAAATAAAAATGCATGAACCTCTCGATCATAAACAATAGTTCCGACATTAATTAATATTTTTAATATGAAAATGCAGGACTTTAACACAGCAATTATAAGTTATTGAAAAAGTTAGACTTAGTTTCTTTTATTGCAACTGAGTTTTTGAAGGATTTTTATTAGCCCAGTAAAATTTGTGTTGTTGTTTTATATCCGTTAGCTTATTAATTCTGGGATTATTTGAAGTGATAGCCAAACGGAAACAGTGAGAAAGTTGCAGGCGGCTCCTGTGTTTCGTTTTAAGCACAGTCATAGCAGAAAATGCAGCTTCACAAATAAGTGTGGTGGAAAAGCAAATAAGAAATCTCATTGTTTTTTCGTGTCAATTTGGATATTCATTTTTCATTCTCATCCAGAATTTCGAATTACTCATAGAATTAAAAGTACTTTCCAGTCCGATGATAATTCAATAAGTTGAAAGATTTCTTCATGGGAACGGCTGTCTATTTGTTTTCAACAATACACATACTTTGTTTCCGGGGATCCTCATGTTTGGGATAATACTTTTCAAACGACAACAACATCTTCAAGTTTATTGTCCGGGCGACATGTTTCGACCTTCAATGCTTCATCTTCAGGCCCTCTGAGAAACAGATCTAAGAACTATCTACATTGCAATGCTTTGCCGGACCCCAAATATTTACAGACTTTATTTACAGGAATGTAAAATACATGAGCTTGTATATATTAGGATCTATGTAACAGTCTTAGGTTTAAAACGTTAAAAATTATCAGAGAAGTTGGTATATTAAAGCCAGTTGACTATAAAAGAATATATAAAAAACTTGGTTTTAATTAAAATTTTAAAAAACGTGAACCTTTTTATGGGTGTCCTCTGTATCTCCGGTGATTTGAGAAACTGGTGTTTATCCCTCTTCGATGGCGGGGCGACAAGATGATATTCCACTTCCGGTGAGTTTAGTTATTTCTTGGTGGCACTGTCATGCGTTCTTGCATGTGGATGGGTTGCATGCGATCTTTGCATATGGATGTTTTGAGTACGCTGCCTTCTGCTTGGGAGAGTAGATTATTGTTCCTTCGCGTTGTATTGAGTTGTGTAGACCTCTGTGGCGGAGGTGAAGAGCCTGACATATATTTAAGTAACACAACAACAAATCCACATATATTTTCATTAAAAAACTTTTTAAAAAAACGCGTTTTAAGTGTTTTAATGTAAATTTTAGATTATTAAAGACTATACACGTGCATTTGTTTGCGTGTTGCTTAAATAAACTACAAAATTCACGGTGCAACGTCAAAGATGGCCTGACATGTGTTGTTCAGTACTAACTTGTATCAATGTGAAACGGAGTGGTGATATTGTATCAGTATTTGACCTGTTTCGTCGAAATCCTCTTTGATGATCCCCATTAATTTCCTATGCATATCAAGTTAACCTTGACAGCAGGATGTTAGATAAAATTTTGTACCTAGTTGGCAAAAGTGATATTCCCCTATAATTACTACGATCTGTTGTGTCACCCTTCCTATAGATAAGTACAACGAGCGACTATTTCCACTGCTCAGGCATTCCTCCTTATTCCAAAAAGAACTAAAAAGTTAACGGATGTCGTTGCCAGATGTTCTAACCCCCGCTTAATCAATTCTGCTGGGACTTGATTAATACCGGGCGATTTGTAGTATTTTATTTTTTCAATAGCCATCTCAACATGAAAGACACTTGGCTCAGGCAATAGTGGTTCTGTTGCGTGTAGTTCTGTCTGTCTAGCTTCATGAACCCTGTGTACATTCAATAGTTGAGAAAAATGGTTCCTCCACCTAGCCAAAATACAATGGGAGTAATTTAATACATTTCTAAAATGTGTATTATTTGCATAATGTCTCTGGTCTTATAACGCTCGATTGAAATATCCTCAATTTGTTATGGCGAAAGAAGTTTTCTCGCTTCAACCTGTATTTTGTGATTTCTAAACAAATAAAAAAATATCATAACGTAGATTGAACTAACACTAGTTTCATGAAAGGAAATTTTCCCCTTCAAAACAATAATGAACATATTGAAGATTGAGACCTTTATCAGTCGAGGGGGATTCTCAAAGTTTTCTTTTAAATTGCCTGGGTCACAGTTAATTCGGGTGTCTTCTGCTAGATGCCATGAATTTAGAAAATATCTACCAAGAATAAAATAGTCGGTCTGTTGTTTAATTGGCGAATTCAGAGCCGTTAACCGCTGTGCAGTTTGCATTCTTGAAAAGATTGTAAACTGAGCCATCCGGCCGACTTTCCACTTACGGTTAGTGAAAGACATTGCTGCAGAGAGGGGCAATTTCAAAGCCAATATTCCTCATGTGTTGGAAAAGAATGAAAGGCAGAATACTGTGTTGTAACCGCTGGCTGTGTGTCGTGCTTGCTTACAGAGCGGCCCACAAAAATCAACACTCCGCTGTGGTTTCATGTATAATTGTGAGCAAAAATACACTTTGCATGGCTGCTTTTGTATCTGTATTTATGGAATGGGGAGAACAGAGTAACTGTTTTCTATGTGGTAGCCGTTTTTTAAATTACTGGCCTCTCGCGACAGCTGCGCAAAATAGTACAACGGAAGTCGTTTGAAAGAAACTTTTGAGAATGACTTTTTCAACTAATGCAAATATGAATTTGTATGTTTGATGCATTTTTATCACTGCCAACTTTAATGTGCAAATTTGTTTTGTGTACAATCTGTATATTTTTTTAAATTAATGAATTGTTAATAAAAGAAAATCTACTTAATAAAGCAATCATAAACCAAATGCACTTACTTACTTACTTACTTACTTACCCCATGGAGCAGAGTCCTTCTTGAGAAGCCAACTGGTTTTCAGCTAATCAAGAAAGTTCCCGCATTTAATGGGACTCGATGGCTCATTACCGCAGTCACAAGTGCTCGCCACCTGTTCTTATCCTGAGCCAGCTCGATCCAGTCCATATCCCCACAACACCAAAACCAAAATTACATTCACGAAAGTCTATAAATGCGTTAATTTTGTCCCTGTGGTCAATACGAATGTGTCCCTCTCATGTAGCTAACACCCTAATTTTTTATAAATACCGAAATTTCGAAGGAAGTTATTTGGTGTATCTTTGCAGGAGAATGGTAAGAATTGGACGGACAGTATCAATACAGTATGTCAAAATGCACTGTTTTATTGTTAACCTGGCGGTGCATACAGTAACTGCTGTGTTTTGGAGGGCTAATTACTGTGTCCAATGTGCAGAGAGCGGTCCGTGTACTGGCAGCGGGTCCAAGTGTTCCGGTTACGTCGAGCAGAGAAGTTGTTTTACTAAGCAGCCACAGAAATGATTGACCACAAGGACAGTGAATGACGAAATGTTGAAACTTACCGATCTTTATGCTGAAACAATACACGGCAGATGTCACTGCTGTAATGTAGTGGCGGGGCTGGCGTGATCAAATGATTCTGGTAGCTGTGCTGGCGGTAGCTTAGATATTGGTGGGGCCTTCAATGCCAGACAAGTCACAGGTGATGACACAAACGGAAAGGAATATGCTGGCCCTCCAGGTTCGGGTTGGGCTAAACATAAACCAATAAAGAATATGTTCTTTTGAGAATGTTCTAAGAAGAGGCTAAATGTTTAACAAGGGCTTAATAGCAGAAGAGGGTGAAGAAGAAGCAGGCTCTAACCACATATAAATGTCTCTCGTTTTACGTTATACAATCGGACGAAACAATAATTAGACAATGTGTCCATTAGATTGTGTCTGCATGGTGACATATTGTCAGATCGGAATGGAAACGGGACAGCTGACAAAGGCGTACTGATTATTGGTCGAGATTAAATATTTGACGCTGGCGGCGTAGACGGATCTTGCAAGCAAACTTGTAACTAAGATCTTGTCAAAAACATAAATCTGCTTACCGCTAAACAGAGAGATATTTATATTGACTGACTGCTTCAAATGAATCGAATCTGAATTCCGCCCCCACAGTGCAGCTGTTTGTGTCGCTGTATTATGAGCAGTAAGTACATATGTACTGCACTGTATTGACTGCAGGGTTAAGGGAGTGCCTTTACTGAGTGGTGGGTTTTGGGGGTGTAATTTGTGTGCAGAAATAGTGTGTATCAAATTGGTAACAGAGTGTTAAAGATTATGACGTACTTATGGTCAGTAGTGATGCTATGTGTTAATTTAGCTACATGAAAAGTAATATGTAGATAAGATATTTGATATATACAAATTCCCTCTATATGTGCAGCCTAACGTTAGTGACGTGACTTTGAGTTACGTGTTAAACACTGATATACAGGATGTTGTTCTGTGCGTGCAGCAAATAACAACAGTTGTAACATTCTTAAAATATTTTTGGGGATTTCGAAACCTGTAAGTTTGGTTTTCGTGTTGGAAAAACAAGTGAAATAAATTTTGAAATGCATTCTGAAATGAAGACTGGAACAGCACAGAGCTGCAGGAGTGGAAAAAGAATTAAGAAAATCTAAGTATGTTGAAACCTAAAATTCAGACAATAATTATTTCACTCCACCAAAATATCACAGATCATTTTGAAAGGTATCACTTTTCACTGTAAATTGAACCGTATATATTGACAAAACACAAAAATGATTACAAAAGCAACAGTAAGTCGGACTGTAATATGTGCAGCTTTTTACCCATGTTCGGTTGAGTGTGCTATGTGTTCTGAGATGAAGGACGAGAACGCTATAGAACACGACAGGCTGTCACAATAAGACAGAACACAAATACAAACAGAGGAAGTACAGAAGAAGCAAACAGTTCAAACACACAGACTGTACTGCAGTAACTGAAGGTAATGACGTAAAATGTAGCAGCGTTACAGGTTTTTCTCCAGGTACTTTTCATACCCCTGTCGTCATCCTTACACAATTGCTACATACTTACAATATGACCACCGTCGACGCTACATAAAATCATGTTTCTGCAGCGTCTTTAACTGCAAAGTTTGTCTGTGCCACTGTCAAAAATATCATCGAATATCCAGTGCATAAGCAAGGTGTTCCGGATTTGTGTCTGAGTTTGAACATCTGTATGTCGTTACGTAGCCAGACAGTAAACTAGTACGTAATTATACGGGTCTGAACTTCCAATGGAATTACCCCTCTTCTTTGAGGTAAAGTTTGTTTGAAGCGTGGTGGGAGGAAGTGAAAAAGGGTTGAAGCCTTAAAAATTATATAAGCAGTGAGGCAAAGAGGTGGTAACGGTCGTGCCTGCGCACAGCGTGAAACATGTGCGGAGGCGGGCGTAGAAATATGACTCCACTCATTCTTAACCTCTGAAACAAATTGAGACAAGTGTTAAGATATTCGCCCCGCCCAGTTTATCTCCGAAGTACGTGCCCACTTTTGCTCAACATTTAAATTGCATATGAAAGCTGATTTTGTACTTTACACTCAGCTCTGTCTGTTGCTTAGAAAATAGAAAGGTTTTGTTTGGGGAATTAATGGCTGAGTGCTGTGGCAATTGTAGGAAGCACTTAAGTGAAGCTTTTGTGGCAATATGCGGCTCAATGTTACAGTGCGTGGCACATAATATATAATTACCAGTGTGCCTCAGGAGGTTAAGCGAGACAGCATTGGTCTTTATCAAAATTTATGTCAGTGTGGTGAGTGTGGCTGTAGTTCTGAGTGTCAATGTGAAAGTTATTTTAACAGGAGACACTCGGATATGAAATTTTGTGTATTATATAGAGAGGGCTAATTAATTAAGGGAGTTACATGTGGGTGTATGCTGTGCTGTAGAATTAATTGCAAGTAGAGTTGTGTGCAATTCTGGGGTGTTAACGTGAGTATTGTTTAAATCACGTAAGCTATGGACTGTTTATTGGGCATATTACAACAGAATGGAGAGGGCGTAAGTCATAACGTAGCTCATAAAATTACCAAAGGCGTAGAATACAAAATTCGTAGTTCATAATAAGTCTTTAGAAATACATTTCGAATTTTACTACGTATCTGGACTCTATTTCCGGCCAAAACCGTTTATTATTTCTTGAGAAATATTACTATGACCCCTTGAACATGTTAACATAAAAATGATATCCCACTGTTTAAAGTATCATTCATATTAGCCTTTCAAAACCTACCGGTCACGTGATGCACCACCAGTTTAACATTCAACAACTGTTCGCTCTGCCCACACTGTATTTAGGTGTTTTGTGTTTATCTGAGAACAAACAGCGACTTGTGCCACTTACAGCATAAACTGATTGGTTTTTATAACCGAGATGAAAAATGTTTACAGCGCGGTACGGACTGGGTCTTTAAATACAGCGATCTGCGCTTCGTCTGTAAAGGGTTAAACAACAAGTATCCAGAGGTATGTTTTGTAAGGAAGCCTAATATATATATATATATATATTTAAAATAACTCTCAATAATATCGCTTACATTTGCATGTCTTAAGGTTTTTAAATACTTCAGTATTCAATTATTACATAACACTAATTTAAATACAATACAAATCAGGTAAATATGTTCCTGCGTTTGTCTTTACATACCGGAAAATTTGGGAAATAATGGCTAATATTAAGGCCACTTCTGCTTATTTATGTCACGAGTAGGTAAATACTGGGCTATTTAGTGTCAGTGACATTGGCAAGCGACTAGAACTGATTTTAATTTTGATACTTTGTACAACAGTATTTATTTACTAGGATGATTTTAAACGTGTTTTTAAATTAATTATCCTTTAATTGTAGAAATGGAATTTAAGATTATGGTGTTGAGGAAGATAATTGGCCGTAAGATGGAGACTTTAACAGGACGCTGGAGAACATTTCACTTAACTTCAGAGGATGAGATTTCTGTTGCATGTGAGGTGTTTGGGAGAAATAAAATTATTTAAAAAATTTTTAAAATGAAAATCTGAAGACCGTATGATGTCAAAGAATAAAGAATAATATTAGAACTTACCTTAGAGATATCTGGATTGATAAGTCCTCTGGATTCATCAGTCTCAGTACACAGACATGCAGATGGCAGCACTGCACCTGCCAGAGCGATGATTTCCGTCTGTGTTTCTGAAATAGCTACACAGATATTTTTTCCTTAATTTGAAAAAATAGCGGCTGCTCTTTACTACAGAAAATATTATACCAGTCTTAGCGAACAGTGTGCTGTTGCTGTGTGATCAATGGGTCGGACATCCGACCGAGACAGCCCGTCGGTGTGGTGTTATCAGTTTGGTGACGACATTGCCCGGAAATCCTCCGCAGAAACCCACGGTTAAAATAACAGGCACATTGCGTCTGTGCTGCGTGTTCTGTTAGTCCATGCAGTACAGTGCAGCTTGCGATGTCTTTATTGTAGAAAATATTCAGTTTTACGAAACAAGCTGGTTCAGTGTCAAGGTCACAGCTGTAACGCTCGTTAACACTATGGTGTTCTATCTACGAATGGGTTTAGGCCTATCGAAGTCAAAAGTTATTTTTATTTATACTGTACTTCAGATTCTTAAATATAAGAATAGACTTCAATATTAACTTCCCTTCAAATTCTTCTTCCAAAATATTTCAATAAATGTCACACGATAAGCTGAATATGTTCCCTTCCCATCACATCTCTCTCCTTCCCATCCTTTAGCTAATCAACTTAACAGAATCTGCTGTGAAATTGCAATCGTCGTAATGTACAAATTATTTGTTTAAATTTTGTTATTTTCTAGTGGATTTAAGAGAGTTATTTTATTTTGTGTCACAAAAATATACTAACAAATTAAACTGTGTCCTTAAACAAATTACCGTCTCCTACTTGCGTAGAATAAAATAGGGTTTTAAAACTGCATTTGGCAGTGTAAATTATCATATTCTATTTTAATTTCGGACCATAGAGTGGGAAGGTAACTTGGCAGAATCCATGACCTGAAAGCTCTGATGTCTTAGTTTGCAGGGCGAGAGATACAGTACACATTAATTGTACCATTTGATGCGCAGCTGCAGGTGTAGCGGCGTTTTAATTAATTGAAAATTGTTGATACTTGTTTGCTCGCTTTAGAAGGTGAAATGGTTTATAAGAGTTCCAGAAGATTTTGAACCAACATATTACAAAAAATCCGTGGATATGATTCCACTTTAGATAATATAAATTGTACAAGGTACAGGTACAGGTAAAGCAAGCCTTGTAAAGTCCGGGAGAGGAACGGAGGTTACCAAGCTCTAAGATTTGAAGACAATCGACACGAAAAGGTGTTGCGTTTGTTAGGTCTAAGGACCAGCCGCCTCCACCACCAGGAAATATTCCTGTTACTCATAAATGTTACAGGCTGATTCATAAAGAGACGCATACTGTGCCGGAAGAAATATGTCAATGAAATTGAAACCGCGACCTTACGCCTTGTACCGCTGTCCGTCAACCAAATGCACAATTCCGCACCGCAGTGCCTCAGACAACTGCACATTTCCGTGCAGCAGTCCCTCAACCAAATGCCAAACTCCGTACCGCAGTACATCAACCAAATTCACCATGCCGTACAGCCGTCCCCCAAAAACTGCAACACTCCGTACCGACGTCCTTCGACCAAATGCAAAACTCCGTACCGTGGTGCTTCAAACAAATGCAACACTCCGTACCGCCGTCCCTTAACCACCTGCAACACTCCGTACCGCCGTCCCTTAACCACCTGCAACACTCCGTACCGCCGTCCCTGAACCAATCGCAACACTCAGTACCGTCGTGCACAACCAAATGCAACACCCGTACCGCCGTCCGTCAACGAACCACAACATTCCGTAACGCCGTCCCTCAACCAACCACAACAATCCGTACCGTCGTGACTCAACCAACTGCAACACTCCGTATCGACGTACCTCAACCAACCACAACAATCCGTACCGTCGTGACTCAACCAACTGCAACACTCCGTATCGACGT
>Ga0123354_10015350_pt1 | contig 11956 bp, 12 predicted proteins | sample TergutLab28metaG_2_FD_97872 | JGI IMG/M metagenome (GOLD analysis project Ga0123354, IMG submission 97872) | Labiotermes labralis P4 segment gut microbial communities from Petit-Saut dam, French Guiana - Lab288 P4 | ecosystem: Host-associated > Arthropoda: Insects > Digestive system > Gut ... | reverse complement strand
TGCTGCAATTGCCATTGGCTGCAATAAAAAAATTAATAGCACAAATGACACCATTAATTTCCATAAAATTTTCTTTTTGATACTTCTTTTTTCTCCATTCATTATTGTATCCCCCTTTAATAACATAAAAAACCCTATCGAAAAATTTTACAATAAAACTTTTCTTTTGATAAAATCCTACACCTTTTTAAAAAACTTGTCAATACTTTTTTTAAAAAAATTTGTTGAAATATCAACAGTTTCTGTCAATTATTTATTCAAAAAATAAACAAATAATTGACACTTTTTTCTAAATATCTTTTTAACTCTGGATTATATTGATTGCATTTTTTCGAATAATTTATATGTTTTTTTTACACTTTTTTAAATATTGTCTTAATTATTTTATATGTTTTTGTAAAAATATATAAAAATTTGTTATAAAATGTTATAATAAAAAATAAAAATATAAGTTTTTGGAGTTATATATGAATAAAAAAACAAATAAGACCAAACTTGATAAAATTCAAATAGGTAAAAGAATAATAAGAATAAGAAAAAAACTGAATATGAATCAGTCCAAATTCGCAACATTTTGTAATATATCTAAGCAAACACTTTCTAATATAGAACTTGGTAAAAACAAAGTAACTGTTAATGTATTAATAAAAATTTGTACTGCAACTGGGATAAGCTTAGATTATATTCTTCAACCTAAAGTTTATAAGGAAAATCAAGCGGAATACGAAAAATTAACAAAAAGTCTCTCCAAATATTCCAAAGATGAGTTGGAAAATGCATTAAAAATAATAATTGATGCCTTTACTTTTTAAAATCTATTTCTATATCTGTTAGCCCCAGTTTATACGCTATGTGTAATTCCATGTTTGCTTTTTGCCATAAATGTTGGTATATATTCAGACTGTACCCCATTGAGACATTCCGCTACATGTAACTGTAGTTCCATTACAAAATTCTGTGAAATATGGATCTCTAAATCCCATTCTTCTAGCATAAACATTAAAAACTTCATCTACTATATTACTAATGTTTTGAAATATATTTCTATTTTCAACAAAAGCCATGTCGTATCTTGTAGAATTTGTAATATCAAAATTATTCCCACGACTTCTATACCATTCTGTATATATTCTATTTAGTGCAAATGTAATTATTGCATGTATGTTTGCTCTAAGCGAGTTGTTCGGCCAAGTAGGATATATCTCGCTTGATACCACGTTTTTTATGTAATCTATAAATCTTACTCTAACGTTTCTTGCTGAAGAAGTCGGTGTACCAAGATGAACAGTTATATAGTCTGGTACAATTACTTCATTTAATGTTCTGGTTTCTCTAGGCAAAGATAAATCAATTTCTGTAATATAACTATAATCCATTCTGGTTTCTTCTTCTGGTGGCGGTCCCTCCTGATCTCTTGGTGTTGATGAATGTAATTCATTTGGTGAAACATACGTAGTATGTACTAATTCTTCTGATGAATAGTTTGGTGTCATATTAATAGGTAAAACAGAATCTATGGTATCAAATATTTGGACACCTCTAATAATTTCCGTAATAAACCCAGGTTTTCTAATTTCTACATCATACATTGCATAAAATGGTCCGAATATCTTCTAGACTCAAATCATGGACTTTGTCTGGTGCAGAAAGTTCTACATATTCCGTGTTTCCACTGTTATCTGTTGTTAGCTCATACAAAATTTTTCCGAATGTATCTTTTATTAATATGTTTGCATTTTCTACTGGAAGTGCATCATCTCCAGTATGTAATTGTACTCTTAAAAGTCCCAATCCCATGTATAAACCCTCCTCATAATTTTTCTTAAATTAGTATATTATTTTAATATGGAAATTGTGATAGAAATTCAAGCTAAATATTACATTTATATTTCATTTTTATTTTATTTTTATATAATCTCTAGTATTTTAAAACATTATATTGTATATTATATATAGTTATTTTTAGTTGTTTTCTTTGTTATCGGGATTATCCTGGTAGCATATTCCTTAATAGGAGATGAAAATGAAAACTCTGATTAGTTTGATTTTGGGTTGTATTTTCGCTGGTTGCTTTATCTCTGCAATGTATTTTTGCTTGTTAGCACTTACTTGCCCCCAAAAAGGCGGAGTAATATCGCTGTGCATGTTAGCATGCATAGTCGGTATGGGTATCAGCCTCTATGCATTGAGAAAATCAACTAATCTCAAAAGGGTGCCTAAAATTTAGGCACCCAAACAAAAACTCCAGTGCGAAATCACTGGAATTTTTGTTTTAATAATTTATTTAATTTCTTTCCATTTTTTTCTTTAATATCTTAAGCCTGAAAAAACCTTCTCTTTCAATTTCTTCAATGCTTTCGGCTATCATTTTGATTATATCTTTTAGTTTTGGAATTTGTATGTTTTCTAATGCATTTGTTTTCTTTTTAGTTTTAATAATTTCAATGGCTAATCTGTAAACTGCATTTTCTACTTGTGCTGATTCATATATTAAGTATCTTACTTCGTTAAACTTTTCATGTGCTAAATCCATTGCAGAGTTCGTTCTATAAAAGCTATATCTTGGTACAATTTCTTTTCGCTCATATTTTATGGTTGGAACTTCAACTCCCATAATGCTTTTATACATTATGGAAAAGTCATTTGCTACTGGTATGGAATCTGCGTTGTCTGAAACGTTTTGTATTCCTAATGTAACATTTGCCTTGAATAATGCATCATAGGCTTCTATGAATGTTTTTTGTATTTTTTGTTCTAATTCATTAGCTTTTTGAACATAGGTCATTAGTTCTCTTATTAATATGTTTCTTTTTTTATCTAATAGTTTAAAGCCAACCTCGGAAAATTCTAAGGTTTCTTTATATTTCATTAAATTAGTTTTGGTAGGAAATACATTTTCTTCCACAATTGCCTCCTAACAATAGCTCGCTCCCGGAGGTTACTATATAATTTTTAAAAAAGTTCCTCCAGGTCAAGGGGTAATCCGTATGCCTCAAAGGGCTGTCGGACACTTTTTTAAAAATTATATAGTAACCTCCTCGCGCTACTCTGCATTTTAAAATAGTCTATTTCAAATATTTTTCCATAATTTCTGGCTTCAATCTGTCTAATTGGTCTTTTGGTAATATTTTTACCAATTCCCACATGATGTCTAAGGTTTCGAAAATCGTTCTATCTTCATCAAATGCTTGTGATAAGAATTTTTCTTCAAACATTTTACCAAATTCAATATATAATTTGTCTGTATCTGATAATTCGTCTTCTCCAATTACAGAGGCAAGGGATCTTATTTCTTGAACTTTTGAATATGACGAAAATACTTGGTTTGATATTTGAGAATGATCTTCTCTTGTGAATCCTTCTCCAATACCATCTTTCATAATTCTAGATAACGACCTTAACACGTCTACTGGTGGGTATATTCCTTTTTGATTTAAGTTTCTGCTTAAAACTATTTGCCCTTCTGTTATGTATCCTGTTAAATCAGGAATTGGGTGTGTTATATCATCGTTTGGCATTGATAGTATTGGTATTTGTGTTATAGAGCCAGTTTTGCCTTTTAACATTCCTGCTCTTTCATAAAGTGTTGCTAAATCTGAATACATGTATCCAGGATAACCTTTTCTACTTGGCACTTCTTCTCTTAATGATGAAATCTCTCTTAATGCTTCACAATAGTTTGTTAAATCTGTTAATACAACTAAAACATGCATGTTCTCTTCGAATGCTAAATATTCTGCTGCGGTTAAAGCACATCTTGGTGTTATAATTCTTTCAACTACTGGGTCTTCTGCCAAGTTCATAAATACAGTAACTTTATCTAAAACTCCTGCTTCTTCAAAGCTTTTTCTAAAGAAGTTGGCATCGTCATTTTTAATACCAATTCCTCCAAAAACTATAGCAAAATCTTCATTATCGGTTCCAAGTTTTGCTTGTCTTACTATTTGGTTTGCAAGCTCATTATGGGGCATACCATTGCCTGAAAATATTGGTAATTTTTGCCCTCTAATTAATGTAGCAAGTCCATCTATAGAAGAGATACCCGTTTGAATAAAGTTTCTTGGATAGCTTCTTGCAACTGGATTCATTGGTCTACCATTAACATTATATTTTTTGCTGTTAAAAATGGCTCCTCCTCCATCTATTGGAACTCCTATTCCATTAAATTCTCTTCCTAAAATATCTTTTGATAAAGCTATCTCAAAAGGTTTGCCTGTAAATCTAACAGAGCTGTTGTCTATTGCTATACCACTTGTGTTTTCAAATAATTGTATGAATACAATGTCGTTTTGTATTTGTATAACTTGTCCTCTTCTTTTTTGATTATTGTCTACAACTATGTCTACAACTTCGTTGTATGCGACGTCTGTTACTCCTGATAGAACTATTAATGGACCTTTTACTCTATCTAATACTAGAAATTCCTTTACCATATTTTACCTTTCCTTTCTTAACTTTCTTGCTTATACGACCGCTCCCGGAGGTAGTTATATACTTTTTCAAAAACTCCCTCCAAGTCAAGGGGTAATCCGTATGCCTCAAAGGGCTGTCGGGCAGCTTTTGAAAAAGTATATAACTACCTCCTCACGCTACTGAGCATTTCTTAGGACATTTATTAATCGTTATATTTCTCACATAATTCATTATAATATGTTGTAATTTCCTCTTCTAATGAATCAAATCTAGAAAAATCATTATTTGGTATGTTATATTTCATTTTAAATAAATCTTCAAATATTTCTGATTTTTCAACACTAGACATTGGTGCACCTTTTTTTAATGCTTTTGATGCTGCTTCGTAAAATGTGTCAACTATTATTTTTAACATTCTATATTGTTTTTCTAATGGAACTGAGCTGTCTGTTTCATCAAAGGAATTTTGTTGTAAAAATGCAACTTTAATTATTCTGCTTGTTTTTAAAATTAGTTTTTGTGTATCTGACAAAACATCATCTCCAACTAATTTTACTATTTCCATTAATTTATTTTCTTCTGCTAATAGATTGAACATTTTCGTTCTTAAGTTTAAAAATTCTTTAGATATATTTTTTTCATACCAGTCTTTTAATGCACTTACATATCCGCTATAACTTAAATTCCAGTTAACAGCTGGGAAATGTCTTTCATATGCTAAATTTTTGTCTAGGTTTAAAAATGTTGTAACATATCTTTTTGTATTTTGTGTAACTGGTTCAGATAAGTCTCCACCACTAGGAGATACTGCTCCAACTACTGTTATAGAACCTTCTGTTCCATTTAAATTCACAAAATATCCTGCTCTTTCATAGAATTCTGCAAGTCTTGAAGAAAGGTACGCTGGGTATCCTTCTTCAGCAGGCATATCTTCCAATCTTCCTGAAATCTCTCTTAATGCTTCTGCCCATCTTGAAGTAGAATCAGCCATTACAGCAACATGGTACCCCATATCTTTATAATATTCTGCTAATGTTATTCCTGTATAAATACTAGCTTCTCTCGCAGCAACAGGCATGTTTGAAATATTTGCAATAAGAGCTGTTCTTTCCATAAGCGGATTTCCTGTTCTTGGATCTACTAATTTTGGAAATTCATCTAATACATCTACCATCTCGTTTCCACGTTCTCCGCAACCAATGTATATGATTATATCAGCATCACACCATTTTGCAAATTGATGTTGTAAAACTGTTTTTCCTGTTCCAAATCCACCAGGAATAGCCGCAGTTCCTCCTTTTGCAATTGGAAATAATGTGTCAATTATTCTTTGTCCTGTGCTTAAAGGTATGCTTATTGGTTTTCTTGAAATTGTAGGTCTTTTAACTCTAACTGGCCATTCTTGATATAATTTCAAACCAGTTTTTACTCCATCTTTTTCTATAACTACAACTTCTTCTTCTATGTTGTATTTTCCACTTGGTTTTGTAGAAACTACTTTCCCACTTAAGTTTGGTGGAACCATAATTTTATGTGTAAAAGCTTTAGTTTCGTCAACTGTAGCATAGATATCTCCTGCTTTTAAAACGTCTCCAACTTTTACAATTATCTTAACATCCCAAAGCTTAGTTACATCAATAGACATAAGTCCAATACCAGTTGGTATGTATTCACCATATGCTTTGTTTATAGCAATTAACGGTCTTTCAATTCCATCAAACATATTACTGATAATACCAGGTCCTAGTTTAACAGAAAGCTGATTTCCCGTTCCTTCAACATCTTCTCCAACTTGGGTTCCTTCAGTTTCTTCATAAATTTGTATAATGGCATTGTCGCCTTCTAATGCAATTATTTCGCCAATAAGTTTGTTTTTTCCTACAATTACCATTTCGCGCATACCAAATCCTGTCATGTTGTTTGCCCTAACAACAGGACCGTTTATGCCAATAACCTTGCCTATTTTTCTTTCCATATTTTTAACATTCCTTCCTAGCAAATTGTTTAATTTCATTCAAACTTTGTCTTAAACACTTTTGAGATTTCTAATCCAATCAATTCATTTTTGCTTTCTACAATACTTAATAAAGAGTTATCTACTCTAAATGTCTTTTGCTTGTTTTCTATTATAAATCCACCTAAAATATCAATTTTGGAAGGACATAGAGTGACTTTTGATTTTTGTTCATCTGACAAGCTAATTAAAATATCTGCTTCTAATCTATCCAAATCTTTATTAGTTAAATATACATTGTATTCGCTTACCTCTAATGCATTAAGGAAACTCGCTATTGTTTTAGGTAAAGTAACTATATATTCATCTGAATTCACATAGTTTTTTACTTTCTTATTTAATTCTAACATAATATCTTCAGCAAATTTTTGTTGTAATTTTAATACTTCTCTATTCGTATCTGTCTTTTCCTTTGCATTTATTGATATTTTCTTTTCATTTAGCACTTTTTCAGTCTCTTCTAAAATTTTAACTTTTCTTTCTTCATATGACTTTATTAAAGTGTCTGTTTTCATGCTAATTTCATCCGCTAAACACTTCAATTTTTCTTCATGTTCTGCATTTATTTTTTTAGAAATACTTTCTGAAAAAGATTCTATTTTGTTTTCTAAATTTGTATCTGCCACAATGACTCTCCTTCCACATCACGCTATTCCACGTATTTCTGTTAGTACGGGTTGCATGGAATGCAATCCCTACCCTTGTAAATTTAATCCAATTGCTCTTTTAATATATTGTAAAATATCATTTTCTTCTTTAACACTACCGCTGGCATCTGGAATTTCTGTTATTAAAGGAAACTTCATTTCAAGTTTAATCTTTTCTATCAAATCAGGCACTAATAAAGCAGCCTTTTCTGTAATAAGTATTAGTTCAATTTCTTTATTGTCAAGAAGTTTCTTTATTTCTTCAGCACATTGTTCCTTGCTAGAAACAACAATTCCTCTTATTCCCGCTATATTAAGTCCAACAACAGTATCTATATTATCACTTATTAAAAATGTTTTCATAATTAACCTTTCTTTCTACAATTGTCATTCTGAAGCCTTACTTCGTAGAATTTGCTTGCGAAGAATCTAGATCCTTCGTAAGATAGTCTCTGTAGAATGGCTCAGGATGACATTCATTATCCAACAAATAATATCATGAAAGAAATAATCATACCATACAATACAATTCCTTCAGCAAGACCAACATAAATAAGTGTTTTACCCATTATCTTGTCGTCTTCAGAAACTGCACCTATAGATGAAGATGCTGCCATAGCTACGGCGTACCCTGCTCCTACTGCTGCTAATCCTGTAGATAACGCTATTGCAATATATTTTAACCCTGTACCTACACTTGTTGTATCTGTTGTTGTGGTTGTTGTTGTATCCGTTGTTGCTATGTCTGCTCCTGTTGCTGTTGCTGAAACTGAAGTTGCCTTTGATACCATAGGAAACGCTAATACCATAAACAAAACTACTACTGGAAGAATTGCTCCAATGTTTATTTTTACAACCTTCTTAAATTTCTTTGTGTTAAGTGTTCCATTTTGTGCTCCAGTTGCGCCATAAATTATGGTTCCCCCAACTAAAGCTAAACCTAAAATTAATAATACTATCATAAAAATCCTCCTAAATTTATTTTTTTATTCTTATAGGGTCATAGGCGGTACCATCACCCTGATAATACTTACTAAATAACTCGTAAAATTCTAACCTCAAGCATTGTATTATTACTACAAGCCCTTCTAGTCCAATTACAAGTATGTTTGCTACAACATATACTACTACGCTTAATGCTGTATTTGGCATTATATTAGAAATCGCTGCAAAAGCTACAAACAATGCAGCATGACTAATTGCAAATGCTCCAACCCTCACAAAAGAGAGTGTATTTGAAAACATTGATATAAACACTTCTAGAAGTCCAACGCTTTGTTCTAATAAATATTCTGATTTTTCAGAATTAAATAATTGTTTACGTCTTTCAAACAAGTTAGACAATGGCTGTTTTAATATCAACATTATTATTAAAATTATTAGTATTGCAACAATTGCTCCAATAGGTATTGCCTGAATGTTTAAAACTTTAACTAATACAAGTCCAAGAATACCTATATATATTAATAATCCTACTATTCCTTTTTCTCCAAAAATACCTTCTTCAATATTCTTTTCTTTTAATTTATTTCGAATACCTATACAATAGCTAAAGATTAATAATGCCACTCCTACACCAATTGCTATCATCAAGACTGTCATTATATTATACATTGGTCTAATAACTAGTGCTGGGATTACATCGTCAAGCCCAAATATGCTTCCATATAAAAATCCAAAAATTATTGAGCTTGTCCCAATTCTTATCGCTATTCCAGATGCTTCTCCAAATTTTTTTAGAGCTTTAAGAATTATTCCTGCAAGCACAAGTACAAAGCCTTGTCCCACATCTCCGAACATTGCTCCAAAAAATAACATGTATGTAAGTCCTAAAAACAATGTTGGATCAGCTTCATGATAACTTGGTATTCCATACAACTTAACAATCATTTCAAATGGTTTTACAAGAAAGTTATTTTTCATTTTTATTGGTAATTTATGCTCTACGCTTTTTGGTTCTCTTTCTATTACAACAATCAAATTGCTATACTTTTCGATATATGAATTAAAATCTTTCATTTTAGTTTCTGGAATAAATCCATAAATGTAAAATAAATTTTTAGTATATAACATACTAGATTTTACGCTTGAAATCGTATTTTGTAAGTCCATACTTCTATTCAAAATTATAATTTTATTAATGTTATCATGAAAAATAATTTCTCTTTCTTTTCTTAATTGGCTAATATTTTTATCAATGCCTTTAATTTCTTTTTCAATTAAGCCAATAACATTTGTTGGAGTTCCAGTAAAATTTTCATTTAATATAGAAACTTCCTCATAATTTATAGAATTAAAAATTTCACTAGCTTTTTCTTTAAATATTTTAGGCGTAAAACTCGCAATAACATCATAATTTTGTCTTTCATACACTTTAAACATTATAGATGGGATATTTTCATAGTTGTCAAATAATTTATTGGAGTTCTCTTTTAATGTTTTAAAACACATAAAATCAAATTGTTTCAAGTTTTTTAGTTGATTTATATCTACATTTAAGCTATTAATATAATTTAAGTTATCTGCCAATTGCTGTAATTCTTCTTTTTTATCTAGATATACTCTTAATTCAGAATATACTCCTTTAAGTGAATTGAAAATTTCTTTAGTATATTCTTCTATTTGTTTATAGTCATAGACAAGGTTTTTTTCTTTAACACTTTTTAACAGTTCTTCTTTTATTTCTAGCCTGTCATAAACTTCATTTATTCTTTTTAAATCTGCTTTTATTTGTGCGTATTCATCATGTGAGGCATCAAAGTTTACTAAATTAAAGTTTTTAGATGTTTCTAAGTTTTCTTTTTCTAATAATTCTTCTAATTTTTGAGAATTAAAGTTGTTTTGTACACTTTGAATATGCATATGACATGATTTTACGATTTGTTTTAATATATTATCTTGTTCATCAATATTTCCTATTATGCTTACTGCTCTCATTTTGACTATTGACACTGTGAAATTCACCTCCGAAATATTTATATAATTTATCCGCCTCTGGAGTTTAGGTATTACTTTTTTAAAAAGTCCCTCCAAGCCTCCGAAGACTTAAGTGGACCTCAAAGGGCTGTCGGTGACTTTTTAAAAATACCTAAACTCCAGAGGCTACTCTAATAATTATCTAGCTTACTGCTGTGATGTATTTTAGTACTTCATTTTTGTCGCATGGGTATCTTTTGCTTTCCAAGATACCTATAATATCTCTTATTTGTATTGTACTTATTTCTAAAAACGAGATTAAGACAGATATATCCATTTTTCCTGTTTTATATATTTTCAAGTATCTATTTTTTATATAATTCAATATTTCTCTCTCTAACAAATAATCAATATTTTTAGTTTCTTTAAATATACTGCCGTATGCTGTTCCTTCTAGCATCTCTACAAATTGTTCTATACTTTCAGCATAACATAGCTCTTTTAATACTTTATTGTTTAATTTATATCCATCATATATTATATAATTAAATAATTCTTCTTTTGAAATTTTATAGAATTTCATTCCTCTGTATATCCATTGAAGGTTTAATAAATCAATGTAAGTACCTATTTCTTTTTGAATAATATCTGCATCTGATTTATCAATCCTTTTGACAATATCCCTTATTTGACTAAAATATTTAAAGTCCAGTGATGTTTCTAATGCAAACAATCCTTTTTCATCAATGTCCTTTACTAAAGGATAAATATGATTAAAATATTTTGTATTTTTTAAAGATTGTATTACTCCTGCGATATCTTTTTCTTTTATTAAATCATTGTAATTAAAGCTACTTAATGAATTTTCGTACATTATAAATTCTTTTATTTCGTCAGATGTTTTGTCTCGGTATTTACTTCTTATAATTATTTTTAAATCTTCTATTTCATATCTCATGAAAAGAATTTTAACAACTTCTTTATAATCACCAGAAAAGTAATGTGCTAGTTTTTCAAAGTTTTTAACATAGTTTGCTTTTAAATACTTTTCTATGTCTTTTCTTCTTAGATTGTTTATTTCACCTTTAGGAAAGGCTTCTTTATATCCTGTATTATTTGCTAAATATGAAATACAATCTTTAAAACTATTTGCTTCAATTAGTTTGTTAAAGTCTTCTTTTTTTAATAGCTTTTTCTGCATAGCATGTATTTTTGAATTAACTGCAGAAAATATACCCACATTTCCCATAATATACTTCTTTCCTTTAATATTAAAACGTCCGCTCTTAGAGGATAGTATATGCTTTTTTAAAAAATCCCTCCAAGCCTCCGAAGATTCCTTGGGCCTCAAAGGGCTGTCGGTGACTTTTTAAAAAAGCATATACTATCCTCTAAGAGCTACTTTATTCTAATTTCATTTAATTTTTATTTTACGGTACCAAAACTTTGCGTTATATTAAACATTAAGAAACTAAGTATATTCTCTCTGTTTTTTTCAAGTATTTCTATAGTTTCTTGTAATGCTTTTTGTCTCTCTTTTTTTCTTTGTTCAATTTCTTTGTCTATTTTTTCTGTATAAGTAGTTTCTAATTTTTGAACAGCATTTTTAATTTCTTGTTCCTTAAATAATTTTAAACTTTCAATCTCTTGATTGTTAATCTTTACTTGAGCTTCATATTTTTTATCGCATTCTTCTTGCAATTTGTTAACTATTGAATCAAGTTCTATTAATTGTTTTATTTCTTGTTCCATTATTTAAACACCTCATTATATTAAGTGCCGAATTGGCACAACACACATATTATATCTCATTTAATGTTTAAAGTCAATATGTACTTTAGACGAATTTTTTTCGATGTAAGAATTTTTTCTTTGTAGGGGCGACTATCAGTCGTCCGCTCTTCGAAGAATTTGCTTGTTTTTTTATTTTTTATAGGAATTTCTCTGTAGCACAGACGAGCAATGC
>Ga0123354_10015349_pt1 | contig 11956 bp, 8 predicted proteins | sample TergutLab28metaG_2_FD_97872 | JGI IMG/M metagenome (GOLD analysis project Ga0123354, IMG submission 97872) | Labiotermes labralis P4 segment gut microbial communities from Petit-Saut dam, French Guiana - Lab288 P4 | ecosystem: Host-associated > Arthropoda: Insects > Digestive system > Gut ... | reverse complement strand
GTGCACGAGACGGCCACCTACAGAATGTGATGATACCAGATGCTGTATAATACAATTTTGACCTCCTGATGATGAACACAACAGTGCTCGAAACATGTAGAGGCATATAATAAACTTACTATAGAACAAAGATTTGTGCATTAAGTTGGTTAATTACTAAGATTATACTGAGATGCACGGTCAGCAAAACATAAAAAAAGATAAAACACTGTCCCCTGTGTGTACATCTACGGTCTTTACTTTGCATTCCGTCGCATGTAACTAATACTGCATGAAGTTTTTTTCGCATTATGTACCAAGTGAGATAATGTGTATTTAACAACGAATATGAGGAACTGATAAAGCGCTGCGTTTTCTAGGCGGAGAAAATATTCGTTTAGCAGAAACTATTTTCTGATATGTGAAATTTTAAACACTTAGTGTATGAGATTCTTGCGTGGCAGGACTATGTCCGTGGGTTACCATATAACTAACTAACTAACTAACTAACTAACTAACTAACTTTATGGCACAGAATTCACAAATGAAGATAGATACGCTAGAATGAAGAAGTGCGTATCTTATAACTAAACTATATTAATAATTATCCAACGAGATGCAACACAAAGCAGTCTATTAATTATTCTGCAAGTTCACTCTACATGTTTCCGGTGTCAACCAAACCCATAATCAAGAATACACAAAACTGTAACTACAGCCTCCAGTACTAGTCATATTTTTTGTGCAGCTACCTTCCTCCAACATGGTCAAGCTTGGCCACGTTGGAGGGAGGTAGCTGGACAGTTCCGGAGGCTGTAGTTACAGTTTTGCATACTTCTGATGATGGATGTGGTTGACTGTAACTACAGCCTCCGGCACTGGTCATATTGTGCAGCTACCTCCCTCCAACGTGGCCAAGCTTGGTCACGTTGGAGGGAGGTAGCTGCACAAAAAGTATGACCAGTACCGAAGGCCGTATTTACAGTCTTGTGTACTCCTGATGATGGGTGTGGTTGACACCCGAAACATGTAGTGTGAACTTGCAGAATAATAAATAGACTGCTTTGTGTTGCATCTCGTTGGACAGTTATTAATATAGATCAGCCAGGCACGGAACCATAAACGTAAAATTATAACTAAATTATGTAGATATAATTTCAAAAGAATTTCACTCGTAGCAGTTTATGGGACTATTACTAGGAAACTTTGAAGCGTTTAATTTCTGTTTTCTGCCACTAAATGGAGTAAACTTTCCTAAAGTCTTCTGACGATCTTTTGCAATAACCTTTTGACTGATATATATTTTGGTCACTGACCATGACCATTATTTTTGTGAAACCGCAACTTTTCGGACACAGCTTTTCGGACATTTGTTCTCGTATGTGAGATTTGCGTTTCTGACGGTGGTCACAGTGAAAACTGATGTTTGCGTGACGTAACACGTGTAAAAGATACATACTTTCATCTTCTTTAAAGTACATGAATAAACTTGTTAAGGTGTTACTTCCGAGACGACATGAATTTCCCTGAACCTCTTTCCTTCTTCATTCGATAGGATAGATTAACAATTTCTTGGGCTATTCCCAAACCCTGGACCAGATGCTGAAAGAAGTAGAGAAATGTCTAAGATTTCGGTGGAAAAGGAAACTTGAACATGTGTCTGTGAAAACATATGTCCTCTGGAGTTGGTAACTATTACCGTAGGTAATGAAGTTCTTCTGTTTCCAGATCGGTTGTCGATTGTGGAATCTGAGCATTGTGAGTGTCCTGATTCTCACTTTCTCCAATATCCTGCTGACCATACGGCTGCTACACTCCACGGACTGTTCGCGACAAGCACCAGGACCCGATCTTTTGCGTCTTCAGCAACATCAGGTACAGGACATTCGAACTGCGGGGCAGAACCACGCCCCATCTCCGCATCTACCACCGTGCAAGCAAGTGAACTCGACTAATGGACCATCTGCCACTGTGCCCGTCACCAACACTAGCATCTTCCATATTGATCTGCGACTGGGACGCTGGGATGCCAGACGTCTTTATAAACTTTTTGACTTTGCGCTTCCTGGAGACCGATTTGCTGAATTGTCGGAGAGGTATTCCGTATGTCTTGCGACACAGAGTTCGTTAGAGAAGCTTCAGTCTCTGGTGCAAGTGGCACATCACTGGTCTGGCCCCATATCTGCAGCGGTATTCGCGGCGGGCGAAGAGTACCCTCTATTGCAACTGTATGTTTCTTTCTTGAGACGCTGCTTTCCTGTTGTACGTGATCGCGTTAGCTTTCACTTGGCATATCCAAAAGATCTTCCGCCTTTACAGACGTTACCCAATTTTCCGTCAAATCTACAACTAGACTGCCATCGACCTGAAGCCGCCTTAACTGGACTAGTACGATTTCGAAAACCAGAAACAGTGAAGTGGAGAACAAAGTTTCCTTACCCACAGAATCATTTGCGGAATCTAGCCCGACGAAACTGTCAGACCTCTTATGTCTTCCTCACAGACGTCGACATAATCCCCAGTGCAAGGTTGGCCGACGGTCTTGACGTGTTCCTAACCAATGTGAAGTGTACAAACTTGTGCGCCTACGTCATTCCGACCTACGAGTTAGACGAAAGAGTGAATTTTCCTCGAAATAAAACAGATCTCATCCGGTTGGCCAAGAAAGGACTGGCCAGACCGTTCCACCACAGAGTGTTCATCTACAATCAATATGCGACGAATTTCTCTCGGTAAGTGCTGAAACACGACTCATGAGCAAGCAAAGAAACCATCTTGTTCGCTGTGTTATCTGTCACACCTATGTGTAAACTTCCGTAAGAAAGCAGTATAGATACATTACACATGGTGGAGCACCAGGTCGCACAGTTAAAAAAATTCATACGCTGGCGCCGAATATAGTATATTTGTTAACTGCAGTTGGATTGACACCCGGTGGCAGTAGTTCAGTACACATTTGCACACAAACAATACACAGAACAACAAAATAAAACAGATTACCCGGAAAGGAACATACATAACAATAAGAATACTTAACAATAATAAGTATACATAACAATATTCAGCTTAATATAAGAGAACTTCTCGGTTGTTACGCAGCGAGTAGTGGGAATTTCTTACCGACGTTTCGGGACAACCTATCGGTCCCATCCTCAGGGTTCAAGAATAAAAAAAAATATCATTTGATACGAAGTATTTCGTATCTCTGGACGTAACGTAGAGTAGCCTCCCCATAGAGGCGTGCTATGCATGATTTCAGTCTTCTGCCGCAAAGTATCTGAGAACTGCGTTCTTCTGGGGTATTACGCAGCGTAATATCACTTTACATGTAACAAGCACAAAGCACTAGATCGCAGTATGGTTTTCAAGTCATTTCAGGTGGGTGGAACCGCAGTGTGGAACTTGTTTCATGTCATCCTTCCTTGGAATTGCCTCTTGGATTTATGGAAAATTTGTGCAATCTTGCGTTTGACATCATATAACCTAACATGAAACATTACCACACTACCTGATGTATAGGGTAACACGCATGCTTACTGTCGTTGAGACATGGTGACTAGAGAGAATGACACGATGAATTAATTAGCGACTATTCAACACTGTTATTTAACCAACACCTTCAAGGCTGCATTACATCAAAGGCTTTTAGAAGCTGCTGCAATATTCTCCATAGTGTCCCGATATTTGTCTCAGCGAGTTTCATGTCTTCGCTTCTCTGAAGTTGGTGCTAAAGAAGGGACCACCAAATGTCGGCCCACGGGCTTTATACGACCCGAAATCACTTTAAAAGAAACCTGATGAAGCATGTTTAGCTTGCAAAGAAGCACATTTTAACTATGTTTTATCTGTGTGTACTTCTTCTTTACACCGTGAATGTAATACGGATGGCCATAACATATGGAGAACGTCAATGAAAGACTTATGGTTTCTATTTTATTTCATGGTGAGGCTGTGTAGGCGCTTTCACTAGCCATTTGCGAGACGTGACCACTACCCTCGTGCTGTCCGTCCTTCCTTTCACGTGTCTGTTAGCCCAGACTAGCGGTAATGCGGACTTGTTGGTGAAATTAGGTTTTGCTTTTACAATTTTCACTGTTTTTATCTGTGATAATATATTCCCGAGCTCTTATTTTCGATAGAAGGGTTAGGCCAACATGTCCATATGATCTGTAAAGAGAAAAATACAAATCCATCCGTTTGAAACGAAAGAAGACCGGAATGTGAAATATGATTACTTTACCAGATTTTTTTTTTAATTTTCTCTTTGAGTGTATTTTATGTTCAATTATATTAATTTTTTTTAAAATCTGTTTTGTAATGCAGATGGAATTCAAATACTGTCACATGTTGTGGGTTAAAAGCGGTAGCAATTTCCAAGGCTAAGCCATTGATTGAATTTGTTTGGCACGGCGCGTCAGTTAACTGAAATATGTGGCTTTGACGACAGCAATGTTGCAGCCAGCGAACGAAGAAAACGAAGGGTGAATAGAGGTTAATTACGACATAAAATCAAATGAAAATCTTAAAAATGCGAAAATAATCAAGCACTTACATTGAACAGCTGTAGGCACGCGTTATCCACGTGGGTTAAGGGCTTGTGTTGTGTATGGTAAATCTGTCAACATCTTGAAAAGTGGCAAAACTGTGCCAAACCAACGTGAACTAAGCGTTCTCGTTGTCAATGTTGCTGTGGAAAAGCAATAAATATTACATATTCTGAGTGCCTGTCTGTAGTCTAAGTTATCAATCATGCAATGCGCATACGCCATATTACATTGTCATCTGTGGCATATCTGGGTCTACCACACCTTTCCACACCATCTCATAAACGGCACGATTTTCTAAAAAAACGCTATTGAATATATATAATATACTTTTTGACTTTCTCTACAATTTTAGTCTAAAATATCTCTCATTCTAAGAAGAAATGAGCGAGATATTATCGTAAATCCACGTAAGTCTTTGTGTAAAGCACGTGTTTTTCTTGTCAGACTTTAATGAAACTTGAATTTTTCGACAGATTTTCGAAAAATAATATCTTTTGTCGTGAAAATCCGCCCTATGGGAGCAGAGTTATTGCACAGACAGACAGACAGACAGACAGACAGACAGACAAGGCATGGCAAGGGGCAAGGCAAGGCAAGGGGCATGGCCATGGGCAAGGGGCAAGGGGCAAAGCAAGGCAGGGGGCAAGGCAAGGGGCATGGCAAGGCAAGGGGCATTGCAAGGCAAGGGGCAAGGCAAGGCATGGCAAGGGGCAAGGCAAGGGGCATGGCAAGGCAAGGGGCATTGCAAGGCATGACAAGGGGCAAGGCAAGGGGCAGGGCAAGGGGCAAGGCAATAAACAGTGCACAGAATCTGTTTGTGGGGCTGTGATATATTGTGGCCATGAAGATTCAGTGTGTGGTTTTCTGGATCATGACACCGTATAGTCTGGCGGATAATTATCAGCTTTGCGTGATTTTAGACTTCCAATGCGGTGCAGATGAGGTTTTAGGTCTTCTGGGATGTTGTGCAGCATTGATTGGTCCCATCTTGAAGGTAGGACGGAGACGATGTCCCGAATCGTTAACAAACTACCAATCGACGTTTCATAACATCCCAGAAGAACGAAAACCTAATTATCCGCTTGTCCAAGGACCCTGCTTGCATTCCAGTGTAGCAAATGGGGCAGGAGTTCCTTACAAAATGTTATTAACCATCTACCAGAGTGCACGGTGTCGCAATTCAGAAAAAAAACAATTCAAAACAATGATATTTATTCCAATATGAATGATTGCTAAAAACGAGCTGGACAAGGAGATCATAATATACTGACTAGACGTGATGTATGTCTACCATGCGTGTGATTAAAGTGGTCAAGTAGCGAACGTTTAATTTGGTGACTGATGTGCGACTGGAAACATATCAGGTTTAGAAACTCGCCGTTGTCGCACTTGCACAGACAAGTTTTACCTTTGATATTGAGTCAGCACATTTTTCAGAAATTTTCATACCCACGTACCAAACTAGCAGTGTCGCACCCTCTAACACAGCAGTGGCGGCCTCAAATCTCACAATACATTATGTTGGATATGAACTAATTAACTAATTAAGTAACAAATAAACCAACCATCCACCCAACTAACTAACCAACCAACCAACCAACAAACAAATAACCAACCCCAACTAAGTACCCAACTAACTAACCAACCGACCAATTAACCAACCAACCAAGAAACAAACAAAAAATAAACCAACAAACCAACCAAGAAACAAACAAATAAACCAACTACCCAACTAACGACGAACAAACAAACAATAAGGATATAAATCGACCAACTACCAAGTTAACAAAAAAGAAACAAACAACCCAATTAACTAGATCCATGGAGCAGAGTCCTTCCTGAGAAGCTAACAAGTCTTAAACTAGTCAAGAAATTCCCGACAATTTATGGAATCCGAAGGTTCAGTACCGCATACAGAAGCGCCCACCAACTGTCACTATCCTGAGCCATTTCAACCCAGTTCAGTCCTACTCATCCCAGTTTTGAAGATCCATTTTCATATTATAGGATCGATTTGAAATGTACCTAAGGCGGAACTTAAGTTACGCTTCATTTAGTTGCTATTCCAGTGTCTTGCAGGAGATGAGCGTATGTATAGCAAAGCTGTGTACAGTCTTTGTTAAGAGACGGGAGACAGAAACTGTGATGGCATTATAATGTGTGCTGTGTCTGACAGGTGGCAGGAGAATGCAGAGAGCGAAGGCGATACGGTTCGTGTCAGCCATGACGTGACGAACTTCGAGTTCTTGTACGAGCCGTTCTACGTAGCGCCGGACACCGTCCCACCTCACGACGAGCGCTTCCTTGGCTACGGTTACACCCGCAACACGCAGGTGAGTGGGTATCTCCCTACCATTTATGGGATCCATAGGCACCTTAACGTGTTCGCAAGGGTTAGCTACTAGAATATATCCTGATTTATGGACATTGTAACACTCCGTGTATGAGGACTGCTTTAATATTTTGCACTCTTTTACACCCACATAGGCTGCATCTTCCGGCTTCTTTTCCTGCTCATCTATTCCAATATTTCGTGAAGAATAACACTGAACGACGCTCCTCGGTGTGTCCTTTCCTCCATCTTCCTCTTTGCCTCTAATTTCTTAGGCTCACGGTTTTCCATGCCACTATTCTCAAATGCCCTTAATTAAACACGGCATACAGAAACTGTCGATTAATTTGGTGTGGAGGTGAAGGCAAATTTATCCCTCTGCACTCCGTGAAAGCTTGTGGGGGGAGCAGGGTATAGTTCCACTCATTTTTAACCTCGGCGCTAGATGGATTTAAGTGGTCAACTTCACGCCCCAACCGCTTTACCTCCGGTAAAGAATTCCGGTACCAATTTATAGGAGGTTGGGTGAGAACCAGAGGCGGTTTGAATGGTTTGGAGAAGAAAATAATATCTTGAATCTGCCGGGATTAAAGCCCAGGTTCACTTAACCCCTGACCTAATTACTATGCCGTCTACGATATGTTTGGTTCAGAACAGGCTCCAATAATTGGATATTTTGATGATCTTGATGTCCTTTCGTAAAATTGAGAAAAGCGAATATTAGCTTCGTCATTTCTGTCTATCCGCCTGCAACAGTTCTGCTTCCACTGGTGGGATTTTCATGAAATTTTATATTTGAGTATTTTTCGAAAACCCGTGGAGAAAATTCAATTTTTTTTTAATCTGACAAGAATAACTGGCACTTTAGATGAATTACATTATACAATTTTGATCATATCTCGCTCAGTTCTTCCTAGAATGAGAACTGTTTCGGAATAAAATTTGCAGAGAAAATCAAAACACACATTTGACGATCAATAACCTGTCGAAAAATCGTGCCTTTTTAGATAATGTGGAAAATATGACACAGCCAGACAAGCCATGGATGACATTATAATGTGGCGCATGTGCACTGCATGCTGGATACCTAAGGCTACACACACACACTCAAATATGTAATAATTATTGCTCTTGCACTGCAACAATGGTTAAATGAACGCGCCTCAATGTTACCTTTTTATGTATATTGCCTGTCTTGTTTTTGTTTTGATTAGAACAAAATTTGTCGTTATATTTGACATTGGCTTATAGTTTTAGATTTTTCAAGTTAATTTATTGTGCGTATCGGTAACTGAAAATTTGCTGCAGAATAACTATTCGCCGAGTATTATTAATGCGCTAAATTTAGGTTTCATTTTTGATGACCATATGTGTGACATTGTGGAGAGTGGCAGCGGGCCGGACTGAATTTGAGCGACTAAGAGCCGGGGCATCACTGACAGGTAAGGTGTTCAGGACGGCGATAAAAGAAACGCGCGGTATAATCATATTAATTAAGTAGTGGTACTGTATACTGTGAAGATAGGATGGATTAAATGACGTGTTAAAGAAGGAGGGATTTGATACCGTCACTTGACTTTTGGCCAAAGGCAAACAGAACTGCAGCGTAATACCCTTTGAATCAAGCCATGAAATTGTACAGGCATGTATTTCTAGGTTGGTATATTCCAAGTTACATCTTGCGGTTGGCTCTTCCCTTCCTTACAAAGCCTTATAACACACCGTCACTCCCCTTGTGAGCATTGCACCGCAATGGGATACAAAGGTTTAGAAATGTTAAGCTCCTTATCTCCCTGATACACAGTGTGCAGTTGACCCACTGAACGCGATGTACCAGTATTTAGACAGCTCCATGTCCCAAAACTCCATTATCGCACGTGTCAGCCCGAAAACTGCAGGGACGTTTATAATTAAAGTCCGCAAATATCATGACGTGTGTGCTGTTTCCCATTCCAGAATTTCTGCTATCTTAAAGGACCGCTGATCCCTTTGTTTGCATCCCTAACAGTCTGGTCCTGAACATTCAAATTAACGTCATATTAAGTTATTTAAGAATTAACTTCTTCGAATCGTGACTGACGAAGTTTAGCAACAAGGAGCTAATTACCTGTCAGATACCTAGAAAAAAAATCTGTCTTTTATAAAAGCAAAAGTTTGTATAAATTTTTCAAATCACAGTTCTAAACCTCGAGTCAAATGAATATACATCATACACCCCCGAACCCCGCTAAGGTAATGCTTATGTTATCCACAGCTTATACGTACTTGTTTCTTGTCGTCTTTTGTCCTTTGTAATTCCCACCAAATAACATATTTGTGCATTTATAATCTATCTTATGGGTTCTAGACGCCTCAGCCTTTCATCTTTCTTCGCTTAAGTAATTCGAACCCGGTTATAACGACATCGTTTTATCCTATACCTCGTCTATAACGTCATATATTCTGTGGTACCAATTCTTTATTGTTAACCATAACGTCATACCCCTCGCTTAGAACAGCACTCATTTATAACGACACAAAATATTCGGTCCTTCCCAAGACCTAACCGAGCTCGACCCTACTGTGATGTTTTCGTAAGGTACAGTTTTCCTGGATTCCCTTTTTCTGGTATTAGACTCTGTGTCACTGGATCAGGAATATCAGACATTACGAAGGAACATGACATTTTCATCTTCGTGGGTTCTACGTCCATGCAGAGACCTTGAAGGCTTGAAAATAAGAGCGGTATTGTTTTTCGAAACGTCGGGAACTATTTAGTCAACGACACTGTCACATTCCCGATTACAATGCCAGGAAGACTTTGAGGAAACATAATATGGACATAATGGCACTGGAACTACCATGAACTCATTAATTTGATGTATTACAAAACAAATCAAGAAGAATGAAGTTGACGGGGCATATAGCACGTATGGGGGAGAGTAGAGGTGTGTACAGGGTTTTGGTGGGGATCCCTGAGGGAAATATACCATTTGGAAGACACAGGCATAGATGGGAGGATAATGTTAAGATGGATCTTCAGGAAGTGGGATGTGAGGGCATGGACTGGATCAATGTGGCTCAGTTTAGGGACAGGTGGCTGGCACTTGTGAATGCGGTAATGAACTTTCGGGTTCCATAAAATGCGGGGAATTTCTTGACTAGCTGAGAAACGATTAGCTTCTCAAGAAGGACTCTGCTGCATGGAGTAAATAAGTATGTAATTAGAAACGAATGGGATAACCATAGTAACAAAAGCTATGCTTTGGTTTAATACTGTCCGCTTCTTCACCAGTGCTATTCGGAACGGCTGGGTTTAAATAATACACGCGGAAACTGCATTATTCCATCCGTATTACACCTTTTGTGCTTCGTTGGTTAATTACATAAAACCATGTGCTTCAATTTGGATGGTAATAAATAATTCAAAGACTCGTTTTATGAAGTCCACCTCTGGATATGTTTTAAACATTACGTGAGTTTGTTTTGAGTAAATCGTTGTTAACATTTGCATAAACTCAGTGTATGTGAAACGGTCGTGGATACAATGTTCATTGTTGCCCATACTGACTGCTGTGTGCATCTCGTAACAAACAGCGATGGGAAGTTCTATAAACCACCTAGCCGAGTAATAATATACAGGCCTGAGGCTGACGGCTGTGGAATAACTAATATTTCTTCATTGTGTTTGGTGTGGTAATATGGGTGCCAGTGGGATGTGATGACGTGTATACTGCACCGTTCCCCGATGCCATCTCATTATTACGAACTAATATTATGGTTTTTTGACGTTTTGTTGACCGTGCATCTTTATATTTATCTCAGTATTTAACCAACTTGATACACAAAATTGTTTCACAAGAAATAAAACTTATTGTGAAACAATTTTGTGCATCAAGTTGGTTAAATACTGAGATAAATAATATTATGGTGTGGATATGTTTTGTTAGATCTTCAGCGATTCTAGACTGTGTTGTCTGACTTTTCTTTAGCTTCACACAGAAACTGAATTTGAGAGAAAGTTCACACTTGTACCGCAAATGATAATGGCGTGTAATTTTATGGAACTGGGAAGCTGATGGTATCTTTGATGATCAAAAATTATCCGTCTTATGTGGAAGCTGAATAATTATTACCATACTCACTAAACCCCTCAAATTTAACCTCTCTGCAGCTAGTGTAACAAATTTGAAATTCGAGAATCTGACGGAGATGTGACGCCTTGTGAAATGGTAGATATTTACCAGCGTTTCGGAGTAGTCTGATTCATCTTCATATCTTATATTCTGCCCGAAGATGGAGGAAGCGTGTTTCTCCAAAACGTACCCGTGTACCAAACAAAACAGCGTCTCATTTCAAAAGACTGTAATCTTCAAAACTGAATTCAACCCATCCGTTCAAGTTGCTTCCCTAGAACGTATCTTAATGTCATCCTCTCGGGTACGAAAACATATTTCCATAATGTGATTTCTGTCCTTGACCTACTGTCATATTATTATTGTATCTATGACGAAAAACTGTATTGGAAAGTGCGCTCGTGTTTCAGTTGCAAATTATATCTTCACTTTAAGTAAGGCTAAATCCATATAATACTCTATCTATGTACGTAATACCGCGTTATGAGTGTCATATTAATGATGTTGCCAAGACCTCGAGTATTTATTAAAGTACTTCCGAAATGACTTTGGAAGATTAAACTTTGTTTGTGACGTCAGAAACGCAGACGGGGCAGAGAAGTGCAATTTCACACAGTGTCACTCGCACGGACTAATATTGCAAACGGCTCTGTTACGTGTATCTTTTGACGCTTTGGACGAATGACAAAAGAGGGTTTTAGAAATTAAATAGTTGTTTCACCACCACAGTTTCCTTCATCCGCCCGACTTATGCTGAAAATATCCTGTCTTAATTCCCCTGTTCAGTCATCTTCAATACATTTTATTTTGCGCTGCTCTTCCAGTCCATTTTGCAGGAAGACCCCAGAGAACAAGGTATATCAGATGGCTGTAGTGACAATGGGGGGGGGGGGGGGCCCAGGGTCTTTGCAGGTTGGAGAAAGGGGGGGGGGGTTTCGATATAACTCCAAAAAGGGACCCTTTGTAACCGTTCTTCACCCATG
>Ga0123354_10015347_pt1 | contig 11956 bp, 7 predicted proteins | sample TergutLab28metaG_2_FD_97872 | JGI IMG/M metagenome (GOLD analysis project Ga0123354, IMG submission 97872) | Labiotermes labralis P4 segment gut microbial communities from Petit-Saut dam, French Guiana - Lab288 P4 | ecosystem: Host-associated > Arthropoda: Insects > Digestive system > Gut ... | reverse complement strand
TATTTTTGTTTTTTTTTTAAAACTTTTCAAAGAGACCCAAAAAGGGAAAAAAAAGTGGAAGGTTTTAATTCACCCCCCCCCCCCCCCTACCCAACTAATCTGATGTGCATAGTTAGATGCTTTGAAAAATGATACTAGCAGCTTGGAAATTCATGTATAAATGTGTTGATTGTTTATCATTTTGAGGTGTATTTGCTTTTACATTAATTAAATAATTAAAGATTCCTGTATGGAATGAAAGTGGGCTGGGTAAGTGTAGTCTGTATAGCGACTTGCTAAGGGATGGATGGTTCAGGGTTCAAATACTGGTGGAGGCGAAATTTTCCGCATCCATCCTGGTTTGCCCTGGGGCCCACCCAGCCTCCTGTACAATGGGTACTTAGTTTCTTTCTTGGGGTGGCTGGGGTATGGCATTGACCACCAACCCCCTTCTGGTACTATACCTCTACTCCCCCTGGGGTCTTCAGGGCAAAATTTATCTTTTTTTCAACTTTCATTATGGAATGAAAATATTTCAACTTTGACATCTCATAAGAGTTGGGTTGACAGTGGCAGGTTGAAGAATAAAACCAAAATTAATCAGCCAGCTGACTTGATTTACTCCTTTAACAAATATTTATTTCAAGCTGCCCCCACCCCCCAAAAAAACTGTGTGTGTGTGTGTGTGTGAAAGAGCGAGAAACATTTAATGCTATATACAAAACTGTCAAAATACAACTTGTATTATTTGTGGTCTGTATTTTGTTTGACAGTTATGTATACAAAATTAACTATTGTTACATTGATGTGAGGACTGAAATGCACAGACTCTGATTTAACTACATTATTTTATATAACTGTTGACAAAAAGAAGGATTACACCACCGTCTTTCTTTGAAATGTGAAATGGTTCTGGCCAGTGAATGTCTGTGATCTGAAGAGGGTATGTTTTTTGTCTCTTTTCCAAATTGAGAAGCTTATAATTAACCTGATGATGGTGTCATTTGCAACTGATAGGTCATTAGGCTGAACATGAAGTTGAATTTTGAAGGCATTCTCTACAAATTAAGAAAAGAATGTCTAACATGATCACATCCATCTGTGATTTAATATCAGTGACTAAACTGTTTATCAGAACATAATAAAAATCAGGGTATGAGGTCTTTGCCAAAAGTTATTGAGCGAGTATGACCTTTGTGAAAATCAGCTTTGACTCTGGGAAAACTGTATATGATATTGTGCCTGAAGCTTTCATATTTCCTGACTGATGAGGGTGAAATGTGGTACAGAAGATATCCACATGAAAATTGGTGAAGTTAACACCATACTTTACTTTGGGGCATATGTCAAGTTGTGTTTACTTTCCACATTCCGTTTCTGATTTGGATGAAGTCAAGTATAAGAGACCTGCACATGAGTTTTGTGAAAATCTGTGAAGCAAAGGTTGTACTTATCTTACGGGCTTAAATGTAATTATATTTATGCATGTATCATACTCTTAAGACATTTTCAAGGTAAAGAACACCATGGTAAAGGCTGTTTACTCTGTCATGGAGTACACAATTTGCATTTTGCATGGGTTCCCTCATAACTTAGGTAAATACTAGGACAAGTAAAAACCACCAAACCACTACAGGTGGCAGAAACAGTAAGTGAATATACAGAAGCACATAACATGATGAAGGGGTTTCAGGAATTTGGATAGAGTCGCACATTTTATTCATTTTTATGACTTATTCATTCTTGTTGAGCACAATTAACCGACACACAAACATTTTGAAACAGTTTGCTTCTAATTAAAGTATAAGTGTGAAGTAGGAGCACTCTTTAAGCATGGGCTACAGTATTAACTCTTTCTCACTCTTTACTGATTTTAAGTAATGTACCTAAGCCTTATAATTTTCTAGGACCTACAGAAGTAAATTTGGAACAGCTATCATTTGTGATTATAGCTGCCTTCACCCAGCCATCATATTTCAGAACTTTGGGAACATGGAAGTAAAGCTGTATATATTGTCGGCTCTTCGATTAGAAATTTTGAAATTATGGTTGTCCCATAAATTACCCAAGAAAAAGTTACTGAATCTTGTCTTCATTATAGAATTGAATGATAGAAATTGCAGTGGAGACCTCCAGTATACTTGCCGTTTTTGGTAAAAATTCAGAATTGGAGAGCAAATTCTTGCTGTGTGTGTTGAATCCAAATTATGGACACGTGAAAAACCTCTGTGGCTAGGAACAAGATTTTGAAGCTCCTAGCACTGTAGGGTTGGTGGCTGTATTTTGACTGGGAGGTAACAGTTTATTGTTTAGTAGTAGGGTTATGTAAGTCTGCTGGTTCTCTGGGACAGCCAGCCTCATTTTAACTTCATGGTAATGGTATTGGTATAAAAGTGAGTTGTAAAATTCCTGCATAGCATACCCGTTATGGCATATTTGTTCCTTGACAAGTCTGGTGTTCTAGATTTGTTGTTTAACCAGCTACTGTACTTAAATCAATCTGCTGTTCTGTCATGCACAATTTAGTGCTGTTACTTGGATACAAGGTAGACAGACCAACTAGAGAATCAGACATCCATTTCTGGAAGACAAATTATACAGTCTAATTTTGTTTTCTCTTTCTGTGCCTATGCCAGGCTGGGATGTGACTGCAGACACACCTACGAAATGCATGTAAGTCATCTTGTCAAGTGGTCATTAAAATGTTTTCATCTTAATGAAAAATGCAATGGCTCTACAATTTTAGTGAAATGGTCCAGTATAAGTGTCATAAAGCACATACACCATTGCAATAATACAGTGTTACCCAAATAAGACAGAATTACTTCTCAGTTCATCTGAAAAACATGGGGTCACCTTATAAATGCACAGAACATCAACACATTCTGCACACATATATTCCTGAAACTTGAAGAGTGCACAATGAGTCATCTTGTATGCATGGACATGTCAGATAAATGAAAGTAACAGGTTGGTACTAGGTAACCTGATCTGTGTGCAACAGCCATGGTATAATAAAATTTGTGTTCTTGAAAGAGGAACATTTAAGTGACACCGAAATACTAAATTACTCATATGACCTTTATGACTTATCCTGTTTGAACTTAAAATATTTGGTCCAGATGCTGTTCTTTAAGAGACAAATCCCTTATGAATACTCCTGTTGTGCCATTAATTCATAACAAAGAGAGAGGGTGTGGAATGACACTCCTTTACTTTACTCCATGATTTATCTTCAGTAATTAGTCTACAATTGCATTTCACTTTTAATTTCAAATTGGGATGAGCTCTAAAGAGTGATTTAAAACCTCTCACACTGCAATGGATATTTGGTCATTTTATCTCCTTTCCCAAAAAATCTGTTCTCTCATTCACTTTCTAACAATAAGCATGAGTTTTTTTTTTTTTTTTTTCTGTTACAAAACTCATTTAGCAGCTGTGGACTCTCAGTGTTTGTTTACAGTCAAGTTCAATAAAATTGAACTACTGATTTGGATTGACTAAGTATAAGAGTTTCATTAAATGTTTTAATTCTATAGCTAGCAAGTTGCTATATATAATGCAGAAAGAAATTAAGTTTATTTCATATTCACCGTTTCTGCCCTGACATACACAATTCTGTACGTACATTCACATATTCATTCAGATTCTTCCAAACATTGCACTGACATTTGAATAAAACACTAATATGAAAGTGCTTCGGTTTTAATGTTGTCTTTCTCCAGTAGGTGCTAGAAAAATAACTCAGCAAGTCTTGTGAAAACTCAAATGGTTTATAATTGTCCTTACATACCTTGGCACCAATATTTAGCAGCACAAGTTATCCATATTTAGGGCACAAAATTCTGAGGCACTTAATGTTCAAAATGAATCTCTAATTTTATTTAATTGTATGTGATGTGCTTTGATGTGGAAGTAGTCACAAACATGAATGTTAAGTTGGCATGGATGGATAATGGTGTAGATGTGAACATAAAAATTTAGTCTAGTTGGCAGACTTTAGTCAGGATTCAAACTTGGAACTGCTCAGATACAAAATTTCAATGGTAACTTTTACGCTACAACAATTAGTACTTACACGTGCAAACATAATGTGTTTCTTCATTTCGTGTACTATATGTGCAATATGAAGAACATGCCTTATTTACAAATGAGATTTTCATGTATCTGAAAATTCAGGTTGTGTTCCTCTGTGTCCTGACACAGTAGCATTTCATAGGTTACCAGTTCTTCAGAGAGAGGAACCTGCTGCCTTCATCTTTATGGTAGGTATGAAAATGGAGGCGGCAGGTTCCTACAAACTGCTGGTAACCACCTGTGAGACAGTACATGGTATCCAAACGTAGCCCAGTCTACCATAGGCAGCCTATTACCACATGCAAGCAGCAATGCCACGAGAGTCCTGTGTACCACCCTTCCATTCAATGTGGACATTTCTTATCTAATGGCAGATTCCTCATACAAATCTTTTTGTATAATATGGGTATTTTTATTTGTCTTTTCATGCCAACAGAACATCAGTTTTACCACTTTACATGAATCCCTTCAATATATTCAACTGCAGACAGAAACCAAACACATAATCTGGAATCAATGAGAACTATAAAATTAATGCATAATGTTAATCTGTGAAATTTATGCCTCCATGTTGTGTATATCATTGATATAATTTAAATATTACTTATGTTAGGTGTAGGAATCTGGAGTTTAATTTAAAAGTAGATACAATGTGACAGTCTTAATATAACTTTCACCAAAATTTTAAAATGTACGATAAGTGGCCATCCCAAAAACTTTCTCAGGATGCTTAGACAATTCACATAGTCCAAGTATTTAATTAGACTACAATTCCTTCAGTGAAGTTTGAAATTTAGACTGGAGGATGCCTACAGATACAGATATAATAAAAGATAAATTGTAACAATGTTTACATTTAGCAACAACAGTATAAACCAATTTGTCAAAGAGGAAATATTTTCATTATTGCAGAGATATATTTTAACAAGCTATGAAATTAATACAGACCAAATTAGGCTGCTTCTGTCACTCCAAACACTGTTTATTTTTAATTTGATTTACTGAAGAACTACTAAAGAACTTCTTTTTTCTTATGTAGACAAGGCCTATATACCCATTTCTACAATGAAAGAAATTGTATAGTATGAAAAATATTTGTTCTTGCACGTGGACTACACAGTGCTACCCTTTATAGTTACCAGAGTACTGCTATCACTAGACATCTCCATAAGAACTTTATATGTGGTACAATAACTTTAAATATACACTGTTTGGAATCCAATGTAGTGTGTATTATCAAGTCCATAAAAAACAATAAATGTGCCCTTAATAAACATCTCTTGACATCTGTACAGATTGCTGAGCAGAACTTCCATGTTTCAACTTTCAGTTCCACCAGTGAAACAGTAACTAATTCCTATTTACTACAGTCCTCAGTGCCTGTGATTTGAAAGTGGGGGCAAACCAACGTGATAACAATCCAAGGTGTTGTGCCTTTCAGCTTTAGGGCCATAAAACTGAGCCATGTGGCAAGTTACAAGCACACACTCCATTTCTGACGCAGGTCAAAAGTTGGTGGAGTTTGCAGGTAAATGTTGCAGATGTGTCAGCAATGCTGAAAGCAGATAATCTGCTACCCTGCCTAATGTGATCCCTATGTTAATTCATGTCCCCTATAAAAATGTGAAGTTGAACCCAGTTACTTTAAATAGAACTCTTCATGTTTATGTATAAGTGTAATATGCTGGGTCAAACATGGGATCTGTCAAGTTACACATAATGTAAAGTAACTGGATTCTACATATCTATTTTAATGGTCTGTAAAACAAATTACTCTCATTTGTAGGCATCATAAAGCCTCCATGCACAGAAAGCAGCTGCAATCAGAGACACACTTGTATGAAGTATCTTTCTTCTTGAGTTATCTCGCCGAACTAGAACAACAACTGGTGATGCTGGTCTAAGAGTACTAAGAAGTGGAAACTTTGACAGCCTCCTTTGATCCCGCTCAACCTGGTATTGACAGCAGGGATCAAACTGCCATGAAATAGTATATACTCCAGTGCACAGCAATGAGAGTGCTCCAAGTGGGGTGCATACATACAGGCGATCTGTCCATACCAGCCCTAAAACACCAAACATTCAAATTCCAGAGCACAGTAACGTAACCATACAGCAGCGCAAAGAAATTTTGTGTCTTAAATGGAAGATACAATTATCCCAACATCATCTTTTCATTCATTTAGTGCTACTGTTGTCTTCTCTTACATATTGTGTGGTACACAAGGATCACATGTTAAAACAGAACTCAGTTTACATTAGTTACATCCACTGGTACCTACAGATACATTCAAACCTTGCAACTTGCAAATAAAGTGTTCAAGCAATATCTACCTGTTGCAATGGCACCTATTCCTGAGAGAACTGCTGTTTTATGTAGACAATTTCCAACAGCAATCCAACGTGCTGTTTCATCCCCTAGCCTTGATGGCTCAACAAAAATTATGCTGCAGCCTGCCTCCAAGGCACGCTCCAGTTCCAATTCAAATGTTTCATGCGAATTTTCATTATCATACACTTCACGTATGATGGCAACCTTAGAGGGATGCAATTCTCTGTGGAAGAGAAATTTATTGTCCATATTGCTTGCTTGTTTTCATTAAACAAAGTGCTACTTGATACTGCAGAAATAACATAACACAAAATCAACAATTCTATGTTCTTCATTTCGATATAGTGAATGTAATTTAAGTTTGAGTGCTTACAAGTTCCCAATATAACAGAACAATTGTATCAATGCAATGTACCAATTTCCTTATTCACACTTAGCAAATATATACAGATATGAAAATTCTGGATATTCTGTCTCCAAATTACTTCTATGGCAGTTATTCTATGCTGTTTTGTTCCAGTATATTCCTTACCGCAGTAGAGGAAAATCTGTCTCTGATACTGAACAAAATAAAACACATCACAGCAACCATAACAAGAACTATAATATAGATTCCAAATGAGTATCATGCCAGACCCAGTCTTAACTGGGTCTGGCATGATACTAATTGGCACTGGCGAAAGTTAAATTAAAAACAACCTGCAATGGGGCTGAAAAACAGTACTGAAAGGTTTTCCCCAAAGATACACTGCTGTGGCTGAGTGTGATAACAAAATCTACAGTTTTACAGTGAAGGTAAGTTCAAGTACTGGCTAAATATCTCGAAAATTTTATTATCACGGATATTCATCAGAATCAGTTAATAAACCTTAATGCGTGGTTATAATCTCTCCAGGTTCTGTACTCATTCGCCAGCTATATTCTCAAGCGGCATATGAATCTCTCGTTTCCATTAAAGTAGTTTAACTTCCATTGCTTCACATCAATACAATTCTTTGTTTACAAAATTATTTCAATTTCTAAACATTTTATGGGTAAAGAGCGTAACGTTTTTTAAGTAAATTATTTGTAACAGACCTGTCAGACCCTCCTTCCGCCATATTTGCATGATACGGATCCGGATGTATACCACAATACTCCACATGGTAACAAATGACAAAAAGTAAACATTTGACACCTGCACGGCGGCAATTTTCGCGCGAAAAACAAAGTATTCCACGGTCAGGAAACAATTAAAAATTAATTGACAGATTATGTTATTAGATTATTGTACAGAATCAAAGTATGTTTATTTTTTATGATTCTTATATTTTCTTATTCGAAATTTAGTTACCACGTTTTATTTTGCGACAATATTTCGTATTGCACATTGCGTCCCACCATACTGGTTGGCGCAAGAATATCGTTTGTTTAGGGCTGTTTTTCTTTATGCAAATAAACTATTTCATATCTGTTACTCGTACAGCTATTTAAGACCATTGTTTTTCCTGCATCGTATTATTCGCATAATTTAGGATAAAGTTTAGAAATTGGTGTAAACACAGGGAACTAATTTCTTGCTCGCAAGAGCACAGTATGAATGGAACGACAGGAGCTGTGTTATGCAGTATGAGTTGGGCTGTGGAAGAAGTCTAGGTGGTAGCGCGTTGCGGTTAAGGGGAACGGTTGGTTTGGCTTGTGAGCTTGAGTGGAGTGTTATATCGGCCAAGACAGACCGGTGAAACATGTGTATTTATGTATGAATATATAGTAAGTAGAACAGAAATACTTAAATGTACATTCGTAATGAGTGAATGAAATGTGTCTGTTAGCCGGCGGGCGAACTGTTTCGTGCCGTGACAGTGTATTATTAGAGCCTTCGTCGCCACGTAACGTAAAGTACTGATCACCATTTTAAAACGATTGTACTATCACCTAAATATTTCAGTTGTTGAGTGAATTATCTTAAATGTTGCCATTAAGCTTGCAAAATATGAATACAACGCAAAGTTGTTACCGACGACGCTTGTACAAGACTGTCCAAAAAATATGCGGCTTTTCCAGTTTGTGTCAAAGTGTGTGACAACATGTCGGCAACACCGATGAGGTCCGAATGCAGAAAGTTCGCCCCCAACATCTTCAATAAAAGCAAGTGCACCAACTGCTTTAGACAGAAAGAGGAGCATAGTGCCGAAGCTCTCCAAAGTAACAGGGTGCGTAATTATTCCAGTATTTTAGTATCAGTAGTAGACGCGCTTGTTTATATTTGACAATAAATTCGTGTATGCCATACACTTTAAGTAATACACATATTAAACCATTGAGATAAATCGGAAGCAGTGTTCATTGAATGCAAGGTGTCATGGACTAAATAAAGCAAGAAAACGAATAAGTCAACAGTAAAAAGTGCTGTGATAGGTTCCGAAGCTAAGGATAATTGCTTTGGGGCAGTGTACCCACATTTACGTTCGATCACTGGAATGGTAGAGGGACTGGGCAGGTTAGAATGGTTAAGTCATAACTGTAACTGAACCGTACGTTCTTACAGAGTTTTTGTGTTGTCACTCATGGTAAGTTGTTACATTTATTTGAATAAGCAAACACAAACCTGTACCGATGTGTGTTGTACGTAATACGTAATTTCTCGGCGTGGAATCGTGTTTTAAAAAAATTAGTCGCCAAGCGAGTGAGCAGTCTGTACAGCATTTTGTGCTTATTATTGTCGTGCTTGTACGGAATTCTAGAACGTGAAGCGCGTCTTAAACTTGCCTAGTGAAGAAATTGTTTCTTATCTGCTGGTTTATTTTACGGTGCACACAGTAACTTGGCCAATACCCTAGTGTCGAATGGTAGGGTTATTCGTGAATGTGAATGATGTATCGAAGGCATTTGAAAGGAGACGATTGTGGCCCAGTTGAGGTGCTGGCCCAGTATTTACCCGAAGGGACGAAGGAAATTCTCAAAAACTGTGTAACCTATGACTGCCGACACTGGAATACAAGAATAGGGCTTTAACGTACCAATCCGTTCGATTAATTTATCGTCCTATTAGAATTAAGGGCAGGAAACGGTTTTTTTAGAGGGGGGGGGGGGTGTTAGAATTGGATAATGTTTCGCCTCAACACGATTTTCATCCTTAAGGCCTTTTTTTAACATTGTGCGGTGATACAGAGAACAATATGGTATTCTTAGTCTTTTTCGTTACCATAATTTTTATTGAATATGTTAATGTCAGCACAATGCGTGCTACTTGCCCTGATCATTTCATCCATAATCATCAAGAAAGTATTGGGGCGAAGAGGAGGTAGACTTAAAAATTACTAAGTATCTCGTTATGCAGCTTTTTTCAGTATCCAATCTTATCCGCACTCTTATCAAACACGAAACGTTCATGTATTGTATTTCTCGACACCCTGTTTCCAAGTACCCGATATCTGTGTTCGTCGCAGCCACAGACCAAGGTGAAGAGGCACTGCCTCTATGAAACATGTAAAATTTTATATTTAAAAGTTTTCTTAAAGGGGTCTTAGGTTGTACAGCGCGGGAAGGTAATGTATTCAGAAGTGTGTCGTAATGTACGGGATTAAATGTTGCTCTTGTTGTCTCTCGAATTTGTCGTGCAGGTGGCAACACTTGTTGGGCAGTCATCTTCAGCCTCAACTATAGAACATATTGAGAAAGACACTATAATTAATTAATCAATCGTTACTGTGTCGCGAAGTTTTGGAGTGAATGGGTTGAAAGAATATAAGAGTATAAAAATGAGGAAATGTAAAATACAATGAAACATGTCAGTCAGGTACATCAGTTACTCTACAAATTATTTTCTTTTTTTATTCAAGTTTTGATATAAGTATCGATGTTTAGATTAGAATAGATTAGTGATTGGGTTCGAGCCATTACGGTCCCGATGCACCCAGGCCTTTAGACGGTCCCTTTGTGCCCCCAAATCTGATGTCAAATCATGGGAGCCATGTTCCTTTACTGAAGTTCCAAATGTTCCCCAGGCTTAGAGTCTTAACATCCTCTGGGTCCAAGAAAAAGAAATCCAAATGTGCATGTCTGAGTGAAGGTAGATCTTCGCACTCACACAAAATGTGGACTGAGGTTTCTTTCTTTGCTCCACACCTCCTACATAAGGGACCATTAGTCATCCCTATTCAGGAAAGATGTATGCTCAGGGTGTTATGTCCAGTAAGGAGGCCAGTGACAACCCTGGATTGTGTTCTGTTAAAGGTCAGAAGAGCATCGATGACAATTCAAATGGTTTCTTACAAATCATGACTTACATGTAAATATAACCACGGTGTCAGAATACGTTTCATGCGTGTATAGTTCAGGTCCCTAGTGAGTAGAAGTTCCACTGGGATGACTTACTGTCATATCATTACCGGTTGTGATATTACTATATTTTTCCATTACCACTTCTTTGCCTTATGCTTGTCAAGCTTGGACTGATTGTATGGGGGCATTTGAAATGAGTAAACGTCTTCTAACCGTTTCCCTGGCAAAGTCGAGGCACAGTGCCTAAAATTTTTGGAAAATTATGACCGCGTTTTTCTTTTATTACATTGATAATTCATTTTGCAAAAAATGTGCTAAAAATAGCGACACCCGCCTGTGTAGTGAATTGCATTTTTGTGGTCTTTCTGTTATCAGTAGTCTGTATTTTGTATTCCACAAGATGTATAAAAAAATACGCGAGTAAAATTATGCCTATGTATGTTCATTCTTCATTAGGTGTATTGAATTTCATGTTCTTAAGGTAATTCAACCCCGTTGTGATTCTAAGCAATTAGAATTACAATAAGCTCCAGTGACAACACAACAATCCATTCTCTTATTTTCAAAATTACATCTACGTAATTTTCTTCTGAAATTCTTTTACTGAAGGACTTGACCGTGATGGGCGTTTACAGCCTTAAGATAATTCATTGCCTTTTAAAATTTTGAGTTTTTATCATTATTATGTATTTTACTATTGACGTGCTCTTGATCCATTCTTTTTAAAAGATAATAGGTAGTAAATAGCCTGTGCGTCCCATGTTATGTGTATCTATGTAACAGCTGTGAGGTTGTGAGATCTCACTTACACATAAACTGTATATAACTCTATGCATGTATATATATATATATATATATATATATACCGTTGCACCTTGCATTTTGTAGTTTATTCAAGTAACACACCAACAAATGCACATATATAGTCTTTAATAATCTAAAATTTACATTAAAACACTTAAAATGCTGTTACATGTTTCGATCATTCTCAGGGAGCATACTTTGTTCCTTGCTAAAGTTACAGTTTTTTATATGGATGTGAAACTTGGCCTGTTACAAACGAAATCTAGCGTAAAATACAAACCTTTGTGAATAGATGTCTACGATATATATATAGAATATGGTGGCCAAACATCATTTCCAATAAGGACCTATGGAAAGTAACAGGACAAGAAGATATAAATTTAGAAATGAGAAAAAGAAAATTTAGATGGATTGGTCACACATTAAGAAAAGAGGATGGAGAGATACCAAAGGCGGCCCTACTTTGGAACCCTCAGGGAAATAGGAAGAGAGGAAGACCGT
>Ga0123354_10015346_pt1 | contig 11956 bp, 10 predicted proteins | sample TergutLab28metaG_2_FD_97872 | JGI IMG/M metagenome (GOLD analysis project Ga0123354, IMG submission 97872) | Labiotermes labralis P4 segment gut microbial communities from Petit-Saut dam, French Guiana - Lab288 P4 | ecosystem: Host-associated > Arthropoda: Insects > Digestive system > Gut ... | reverse complement strand
CACGCTGAAGTCTCTGGTGAATTTCTGCAGCAGGATTTCCTCTTTAACGAGAAATTCGATGACAGCACGCTGGCGAAACGACATATCGTTGTCGGCCATTTTGTTAGGAGTGATACTGGTTACATGATGCAAGCTATTGACGTCACGAGACACTCAAGGATAACACATCAGCTGGTTCCATCTACCACCATACTCTCCTTCGTCTGCTGTTCCCGGTTTGCATGCAAAAATTGGTTGCTCATGACTTTCGGTACGACCCTCGTATTTCACTCTGGAATGTACTGAATGCATTTGTGGTATGCAATTCCTTCACAAGGGCCTAAATGTGAGTCACCAAGTGTGGCTACTAACCTTCTGTTTTTGTATCTTCACTATGAGCACTACAGTGAGCACTACCAAACCCAAAATACACACCACAATGATGCCTATCATGAACGGAGTATGATCTTTGGTACCTGAAACCAATACAATTAATTATGTTATATAACTTTCCACATTACTACTGAAACTATCCTAAATTGGTGAGCGGACCAATTTTATCAGCTGCTCCTTTACAAGTCCTAACAAATTCAGGATACCCTTTGCAAGAGAACAAACCCAATAACATCTTCAAAAATAATTACAGTAATTTCATTGTAACATATAGCATTAAATTTGTGCTTTAAAAAGCAAGAAGCCACTCTCAGTGTCATAGGAAATATTAGTACACATAGGCAAATTCATTTCTATACTACAAGGTTGCACCATTTTCAGTTTGTACAAAACACAAAATAAAAAAAAAATAATAATATTCTGTATGACCTGAACCATCAATACAACATACATCTCTCTCTCTCTCTCTCTCTCACCTGGAGTTGTGATACATCCTTGTCTTGACTCCTTGTGTAGTCTATTTTCCACCACACACTCATACGTTCCTACATTGTGCGCTTTGACAAGTGCAATCTTCAGTGACTCATTCCTCTCTGTCAGTTTCACTGACGTGTTGTTAACTACAAGCTTTCCATCCTAAATCAGAATTAAGTATAGAACCTAAATAACAACTGGTGTAATAATCATGGCTACAATGATGCATGAATTAAATCTGGAATAAGCTAGGCAGAAGTGTGTAAGGAAACAGAGAAAAATATGAACATGTTACACTCATAATGAAATTTTATAAACATTTAAAGCAGAGAAAATTAAAACATGCAGGCAGGGTCATGAACACTGCATGCTGCTGGATACAGGCTTGTGATCTGGTCTTCATACAGTGACAGACTTGACTTGTGCTGTGAGTTGGCAGTACAGTACTCTATACATGACAATGAAACACTCCTTGCATGTTTGCTCTTACACTGTGTCTAACTGGTCGCACTTTTTTTGGCACTGAATTACACTGTGAAGTGAAAATAAGTACGAAAAATAAATCCACAGAACTTGCACTTCCATTTTTCATACAGATTGCTTTTGCTCTATATCTTGGTATAAATAAACTATATATAATCTGTATGCAAAGTACACAGTTTCTGTAACATTAATTCAGGTGGTACAGGTAGTCACTACTAAGTTGGAGTTACAACATTTGATCTGTACTTGGTAGTTGAGGCTGAACTAATCGTCCAATGAAATGAATGTAGCGCAGTTATGTTTAAGTAGTTTGTACATTGAATGATTTGTCATTTGAGTACCTACCTTATACCACAAAGTTTTTGGCTTTGGGTTTCCAGTTGATCTACAGGTCAAGATCACACTCTCACCCACTGTTACTTCCATTTTTCCAAGATTAGTATAAGTGATTTCTGCCATAACAGCATCTGAAATGCAATGGCTGTGTTTATCATAAGGACTGCAACAAAGAAACACCTTTAAAATTGCCATTTTTAATAATGATAAAGACGTGCAACTAGGACAGAACTTTCTTGTTAAAACTGAAGTAATGAATTCATTTTATACTTTGTATCATCGCAGAGATTTAAAGAATGTAACTGTGCATTTGTGTCACACTATTATTTAGCTATTTTTTGTGTTCTAAAGTTTCATCTTGAGAATTGTTGACCTATTTATTAATTTTAAATAGTAACATATTAAAAAATTTTACAACTGAAATGTATTTTTAAATTAGTACATATTGTTAACCTTTTGACTACTGCTGATTCTACAGTGGCTGCATTGTATTTTATCTTATTTTAGACTGCTTGTATCTATTGTAATGTATTGTAATACTCATTGACGGAGTTAAATGGAATTGACATGTTCTATATCCTGTGGGTTACAACCCCCTCCTGGATCAGATGAACGAATATAAATTGAATTGACTTGAATTGTATGTCAGTGAATATGCAAATAAGTCAGCTTATGTGAATGTGAGTGCAGGGCTGTCACAATTAAAATGAAATCTGACATTTCAACAAAGAATCTAACCATTGTAAACATACATGCATGCAGACATTTGCACACATGTCCACAAGTGCACACACACTCACACCAGGCCCTACCAGTCTATACATTAAGTTCACAATGCTTATGCCTGTTATTCTAAAGGATGGCCTATGTAGTATCTTATGAGGCATGTAAGACTGAGCTGTATTGGAGGATGCTCACATGTGAAGGCATTGGCACAGAAAAAGTTAGCATAGGAACACGGACAGGATTCCCACTTATGCAGATGTTGGCATTTGGGATTTGCTGACTGCATAGAATTCCTTGGGCAGCTATCTAAATCATTATATCACAGTCTCGTGCTCATCATCACCTGACATAAATGTGCAGAATGTGAGGACTTTCAAAAAGTGTCCAAACCTGTAAAAATCACATGGCCATAAGTCCAGCCTGTATGCACTGTATTTGAGCACCCCCACTGCACGCCATTCAGTTGGGCTGCATGAGGGCAGGTACTGTCATGCAGCAGGATGACTGCAGTCAGTGCATTTACCCAGATATTTGTTTTTGATTTTGGTGTACAATTTCTCAAATGTAGCAATAATGATTTGCACTGAACATGTAAGTAGTCGAATTTGAAGTCCATCAGCAGGGGTCCTTGGGGGTCAGAGTACTCAGTCAACATCACCATACTAGCACCTGCTACAGCTGTAGGAGAGTGGTTTATGCAGCAGCAAAATTTATTCTTTGCAGATGTGATATGCTGACTTGAATGCAAATGGGCTCCTGTCTAAATGCCTTTGGCGACTTCTTCTAGCTGTTGCCATAAGTTCATCCTTGAGTTTCAGTTGTACATGTCACATACGTTCCTTTTGTGGTTCTTTTACACATACTAAATAAAATTAAAGCCCAATGAGGAAGTTGGTGTTTCTGCATATTTTACCTCCATATTGATTCGGTTTTGATAATTGTGTATTGTATGTACTTAAATGTACTTCCCTGTAGACAGTCATTTGAAACCAATAATTTATGAGTCACACAATTAGGATCTCAACTTTAAATCATCCACAATCATAATAGACAGTGGTGTAATTCAGTTGGTACAGTGACTAGGGATGGGCTGGATGACTGAGAAGTGAGAGTTTCATTGCCAGTACGAGGAAGATATTTTCTTTTTTTCACTGTATCCAGACTGGGTTTGGAGCCTACCTAGTCTCCTATTAATGGATACTGGGGCTTCTTTCAAAAATTATAGTGTCTCAAACTCAAAGGTTAACACTCACCTTCATCTGGTGTTGATATTATGGATACATTGAGCTATACCACCACCCACCCATATGTCTTCACATAGTGGCTCTTAATGAGGCACAGAAACCACTGTGTCTTTACACTTTACCTACCTGTAACATTGATCTGCTTGCCTAGAGATATCGCTGTATTATTGTTTTCATAGCAGACGTACACAGCAGTGTGTTGCTTCTTTGTGATATTGAAGAATTCCAGACTGCTAATATACAGGAAGTTTGTTTCATTGTCTATTACTGTCAGTCCTGCCAATATTGAAATAAGTGAGTGAGTTTCATTCTAAAAATAAAAAGGAAAAATAAAACTACATCGTCTGGCCATATTTCAGTACATTACTCACAGTACAGTCACAAATATTACTCTAGTTGCCATGTTGTCATTTTAACAATACAAAACATGAGAACATCAAGTTCCCCAAGCTAAGATAAATCTGTTCTTTTCTGAATCAAAAAGCTAGTATTTCGGAATACTTTACCAGCAACCCAAAAGAAGTTCATACATGAATGATTCAGTAACGTAAAAGAGAAATGTGTTCTGTAATAGGTCAATGGTAGGGTCTGCATACACGATTACTTCATAAAGCAAACATCGTGAAAAAGTGCCTTTGAAAATAACTCCTAAGAACTATATATATATATATATATGGGTATGTATAAACACCCTATTGCATTAATTCAAATTTGGAGAAATGACAACAGAATGTGGAATAAAATGTACCAATTCAAAACATACAGAACTAGTATAGTAGAGAAATACTATTAGAATTTTATGTATACTACTTGAATGTTTCACTAAATTCACTATATACAATATATACAACACATACAGAATTGTATTAAAATACATTGAATAAAAGGCCATTTAGAGTAAATGGTCAAACAGTATCAGAATACATTGAGAATAAATGACAGAGAGAAGGGCTGAATGGAATAGAATTGCTAATAAACAACCTGTAGAGTTGTGGACAGTTCTGTTTTGAATGTACCACATTGGGTGTTTTGTGTTGTTGTACACACTGGAAGCACAATTCAAAGTGAAACTGTCCCCATCCACCACAGTGAAAGCATCTTCGTCTTCCTGCACCACTTCCGCTGGCTCTCCCCACAAATGAGGAGTCTGGCTCACTTGTGGATGATCTGTAAAGTCATAAAGAAGCTCTAATATAAATGAAGTTGGTGCAATTGGCATTTTAAAGCAAAGTTATTTCGGTATGTACCATCAGTTTTACCATTTATACACTCCTTATTTTTGCCTAGAGTGTATAGATGTGTTTCACATGATTGTCTGAATCAAGAAATAATTTCCCTACCAGCATAACTGATTTGTCTTTTAAGTGGTTATTCAGTGTGTTTTCTGTGAGGTAGAAATTTAATTTTTAAATATTATATTGGTTTTCAGGCTTCACAGTGTCAAAATTTGAAAACTAGATACTCTGTGTCTTACCTGTGACATAAAGTTTTATTTCATCACTTCCATTTCCAAAAGAGTTGTTGGCAAAACAACGGAGAATTCCTTGTTCAATTCCTAATGATAAATTGTGTATTTCATATTCCTTCGAAGTGTCTTTCATACATTCATCCAACTGGAACATAATGTCCATCATTTTTATAACAATACAACTCTCACAGACTACACTGTTACACAAACTATGATAGCTTATTACTTATTGAACTTTCCGTACATAGACGAGAAAATCAAGCACTTTAATACTAGCCTATTTTAAACTGTTCACTGAAAAACTGCACTAAATATTACAGCTCAAGTTATAATATATTTTCAGTAGAAACACTAAATATTATGTATTAATTAAGTCCAGAAGTAATTGATGTTTTTTGTCAAATATGGCCAGAAAATGACAGTAAATTTAAAACAAATGCTTGATTTTATGATGTATTATAGTCAATCAAAAGTTTTATTTTACATTGGCAAATACTATAAACAAATGTAGTGTTGGTGGTGGTGAAAAATGTTAATATGTTAGCGATGAATAAGAAGTGGGTGTATGAAGGTTCAAATGACAGTCTTCTGGGCTTTTCCATTAGGTAGTTCTGATGTTTCTAGGGAAATTGCTGCCCCCATCTTCTGGGTGAGAGGATTTGGCTCAGGCGAATGTTTCAAAATTGATAATACACCTTATAGAAACCCAGAAGACCATCAGTTGAGCAAATACCACCATGAATGCCTGTTGAATGAAGGTTGTAAAATTCACTTAAAATTTACATTATAACATGACACACCATATTATCAATAACATCCCGTACATAAGCACTTGCATAACATACAATACATCAATTCCTGAAAGCACAGTGGTAAGAAACTTTAAATATAGTTTAAAAACATAGAACCTTGCCACGAAAATGTATATTATTTACTGGTTTCATTTCCCTCTATGAATGAAGACAGAAAGCTTTCTTGTGACACCATAAATATTGTAGTTTTGTAACAAAAGCACAGTGAGGGTGAAACAGGAAACAAGTTTCAAATTATTTAGTTCCGCTTTAGTCACTGAAGAGTTATGATAATTAAACGAACAGAATTTTGCATGTATTGCCTATTCAATTAAAAATCTTACAGGTTACTTTCCACTCAATGAGAAATGATTAAAGCATATAAATCTGGATTTAAGTGAAAACAGCTGTCACTTAACCAATATGCCATCCCAAAATCCGCTCATTTTAAGTGACTGAATAAAAATAACTCCCATGCCATCCACCCTAAATTAGAGAACTTGAACCCTGTAAATCCTACATAATTATGAGGGAATGGTGTTTACTTTAATCTAATGTTAGGTTTAATATGTTCAAAATCAAGTTTCTATATAGCCTATGCATTTTTTAAAATGCTTTCACAATTGTTGTAGTATATTAGCAACAACATTTTAGGATCAGAAAATTATATCAAACTTCAGTGATGAAGTTATAAAAAATAATAATTGTGAGATTTGTGTAGGCTGACTGTGTTAGAGGAAACGAATTAATGCAGTTTCATCATCAATGGATAGACACCATTGAAGCACAGTGTGGGTTGGCAACCCGAATTACTTACATCTTTCGGGGTGAAGTTCTTTTCACCATCACAATCACCTGGTTCCCTCAGGTCACACTGCTTGAAGAACCATGTGACATGTACTGGTTTTGGACTCCATACTACACAGCTGAAGTTGACTAGTGAATCCAATGGAAAGAGACTTAAATCATGACTCACAGAGACATTTGGTCTGTCTGGAATTAAAGTTCCAGACTGATTACATCACCTGTCTCAATTCATTTTTTTACTTTATAGCACTCATAAATTAATTTAATAATTCATTTATACTTAACCTCTATCAGCCAAGTTTGACATCACTAGGTGTCAAGTTTCATTGTCTAACTGACCTAAAGTTACTCTTTTTCAATAATGATAACATTATCTCCAAGTTTATATAATGTCACATGACCTTCAAATGATTTAGAATCCCCTATCCGCACATAATATAATCTTAACCCCAAATTAAAATATGGCTTCCAAGCCCTAAGACAAAAAGACAAGAACTGCCCAGTTTCAAATGATGAAATTTAAAGAACATATTCTACCACATTTATAGGATGACATGAATAAGTAAATCATTGTATATGCATAGGGGTAGCACGGTTTCAGAAAGCAAAGATTCTGCTAAGCAGACAAGTTAGGCTCATTGAGTGGTTCCTGGTTTCAGTTTGTTGGAAGAACCAAGTACAAATTTCTCCATGTTAAGACTGAGATCTTCAGTTCAGTTGTAGTTTTTTGTGAGATTCTGTGGATAAAATCACACTTGCACTATAGATAAAACGTCATATTGCAGCCGTTATACACAAGGCTTAAAATTAAACTCAATATTTACCAACCTAAAAATTACCTGGTCTCTCCAAACTCTTCATAAAAATTAATTATTAATATTATCACAAACAGTTATTAATTTGTTATCTGTGCAACATGGAGGAAATAAATATATTTATTTAATTCTGCACACAGAAAACACTGTCAAAACAAACCCATACTATCCATTTTTTTTAATGAATACTGTAATAATATTATTTACTGCTACTGCCATATTTAAGCCATTTCATTTTCTTGCATCTGACCACTCTTATTGATGTAACAAGATATAGAAAAATACTGCTGACTTATTAACATATGTTTTAGACTACTACAACAACTAATGCAATGAACTTCTGATAATCAACTCAAAAAATGAGCATGCTTGAGAGTATTCCTGTTATCACCATTGCAAAGCCTCCCCTTTTTTAGCTTAAAAGCCAAAGCACAAAGGTGCCTAAAATGTATTGATTGTAATTACCTAGATTTTAGAAACCAAGATAGAAGCATACATTCATCGAATTCATTAGAAATCTTTCATCAAAATATTAAAGGACTAAGGAGCAGAGCCGATGAATAAATTTTTTAGAGATAGATAACTTTAATCCCAATGTACTACGTTTCATTAAGCATCACATGGAGGAACAGGGCCTACTACATCTCACATTACCAGGCTGCATATATATTAGGAAAAAACTTCTGCCATCAAAATCTACAGAAAGGAGGTGAGTGTATTTTTGTTGGTAAAGACTATTTCAGCAAAATTAATATTTGACATAATTGCAAAGAAAAGGATTTGAGAATTTATGCCATTGAAATTCTAGAGACTAAATCATCTACATAAACTATATGAAGCTTATACAGAGCGCCTATGAGGGATTTTGAACAGTTTATAAAGACTCTAGATGATACTTTGAAACATTTGTATAAACCTAAAGTGGAATTTTTAGTTTGTGGAGACATAAACACAGATTATCCCATTGAAAGCAAATGAAAAAAAACAACTAGCCTCATTATTAACAACATATAATGTGTAACACAAAGTACCAGTACTGCCATTGATAATATATTTGTGGATAAGAGTAGAATAAATTTATCTTCTATCTCTCCCATAATAAATGACCTATCAGACCATGATGCTCAAATTCTCACAATTAAAATTATATCTGCAATAATAAACAAATTTCCTTAAAACAGAAAACCAGATTAATAGACAATGAAAGAATCATGAACTTCCAGAATCTACTAAAAAAAAAGAAACCAGGGAATCTGTTTATATGGATACAGACCCTAACCATATGTTTAACTCATTTCTGTGCACTTTCTTAAACATTTTCCAAGCTAATTTTGCAGTAAAATACAAAAGTATGAAAGACAAGAAAAACTGCAACATATTCTATCTTTTGGGTGATTCCCCGGTGTCTGAATTTTCTGTGGCAATGTTTTGGAACAATCTGTCTGTTCCATCTTCATAGGTGGTTTAAACTAGACGAATACAACAGTCACATATGGTGAAAGTTTGAAATCCAGAAGAATAATTTCATTAACAAAGAATAAAAATATCTTTCAAACACAAAAGAAGTCTATATGCCTTCATTAAGAACAACAATGATTCAAAAGCAAAATCATATTATATTAAAAGTTGTAAAATCCTCAGAAAAGTTATAAAAGAAGCTATGAAGCAACACTACAGTATACTTATAGCAAAGTTGTTGTTGTTGTTGTTGTTGTCATCGTCGTCATCATCCTTGTCTAATGGTAGATCTTGGATTTATTCCATTAATCTACTGGCATCCCAACATAGCTTTGGTAATTCTTTAGAAGTATGGTCCAGTTTTGGGCACACAAGGAGGTGATCTTTGTCCATTAATGTGTTCTTCAGTTTGCATATTGTGCAGTAGTTATAGCTGAAGATTTTGTTGCGATGGAGGTATGCTGCGAGACAGTCGTGACCTGTGTTGAGCCGGAAATTTGCGACTGCTTGTTTTCTGGGTTTGTTTTTGTTGTTTTTCCATGTAGTTTTAATGTTTTGCCACTGTGTCTTGTTGGATGAGGCAATGGCTTCCTGGGAGAATCTTTCTTGTGTTTTTTTTTATGAGTCTCTTAATTGTTTCAAAGTTAAGTGGTGTTCGTTTGTTTTGAAGTGTAGTTACTTTTTTTGCCAGTAGGTCGGCTGTTTCATTGCCGTGTATTCCTATGTGTGAAGGGACCCACTGAAAGGCAACTGTCTTGCCCTGTCTGTTGAGGAGTTTTATTGTTCTTCTTGCTTCTTTTACTGTTTGGGTTGTGGCCTGTTTGTTTGAAGCTACAGTTTGGATGGCAGATGAGAGTCCACAAGGAGGATGGCCTTTTTGAAATCTGTTGGTCTGAGGAGTAGTTGTTGCAGTGCCACGGCTATTGCTGTTATTTCTCCATCAAAACTAGTTATACTTATAGCACAGTCTAATAGCAAAGTAAAAACAACGTGGAATATAATAAAGTAAGAGACAGGGAAAGTACAGTCAGTGGAACAGGTTCCCACCCTACTTATGAATGATGCAAAATGATGAAAAAATCCAACAAATGTAGCGAACACCTTCAATAATTTCTTTATAACAATTACTGAAAAATGAAACCTTCAACAAATACAGAAAGGAGACGCATCTCAATTCTAAAAGATTCATTTCCTGAAAACTTCCTCAGCAGAAAAATAATCCCAATCACAGAAGCTGTGGTAAACAGTATAATACATTCCCTAATTCCAACAAAATCATCAGGTTATGATGACATAACAAGTGAAATATTAAAAGCACGTGCATCTCTCATTAGTCACCCATGAAGCTATGTTTATAATCACTTGCTATACACAGGTATTTTAACTTACTGTCTTAAAATTGCATTAGTAAAACCACTCTACAAGAAAGAAGACAAAACTAGTATGACAAATTACAGGCCTATATCATTATTAGCGGTTTTTCCTTAGGTACTCAAGAAAGCTATGCACTGTAGATTAAGCCAGCACTTGTGTACTTACAACATACTGGTTACAGAACTGTATGGTTTTAGGAAAGGGATATCAATTGAAGATGCTACCTTCAGAGTAGTAAATATTGTATTCAAATCTAATAACCAAAAAATGCATGTTGGAGGACTTTTCTGTGATTTAGCAAAGGCTCTTGATACTGTGAATAATGAAATTTTTAGCTACATTACATTTCTATGGAATTTGAGGAGTACCTAAAGATTGGTTCAGATGCTATGTAACTAATATAAGACAAAAAGTTGAAGTAAAATCACCTAATACAGCTCAAAATTTTTTCTCTGACTGGGGTACGTTGAAATAAGGAGTTCCCGAAGAATCAATTCTAGGGCATCTGTTGTTCATAATGTATATAAATAACCTTCCCCTGAGAATAAATTCTGCAACAGAACCAATATTATTTGGTGATGATACTGGTGTTGCAATCAAGCAGCAATTTCAAAGGTTTCTCTTCAGTGTCAGTTCTCTCTCATGTGATTAAATGGTTTACCGCTAATAATTTAGTTATAAATTTAGATAAAATGGTATAATGAAATTCATAACAAAGAATTCATCACATTCCATATTACGTATTGGTTATAAAGAAATGTATATATATGTAAACGAATACAAAATTTTTTGGTATACAAATTGATAACAACAGAAACTGGAAGAACCATATTGAGCAAATGATTCCTACATTAAGTGCATCTTGTTATGCCATTAGGTCAATGTTCCACATCAGTTACATTTACACACACAATTTATTGTGCATTCTTCCATTCTATTATAAAATAAGAGTAATTTTTGGGATAACTCTTCCAACAGTGGGAAGATTTTCACTTTACAAAGGAAAATCAACAGAATCATGGCTAGTGCACGAACCAGAACTTTTTGTAGAAGTCTATTTAAACAATTACAGATCCTACCTGTTCCATGCCAGTATATACTTTCAAAAATGCACTTCATTGTCCATAATCAGGAAATTTTTCAAACAAATTCATCAATACATAACATTAATACAAGGAATAAGCATCACCTTCACAGACCAAATGCCAACCTATCTTGTTTTCAAAAAAGTACATTCTATGCTGGTAGAAAAATTTTCAACAGTTTGACACCTAGTGTGGCAGTCCTCAAGAATGAGAAAGCAAAATTTAAAGCACCTTAAGAAAATTCCTACAGACACACTCCTTTTACTCTGTAGATGAATTTTTTTATTTGTAAAAAGATTTATAATATTTTTGTAAAATATTTGCAGCATTTTACATTGTAAATTTGTATATGTGTATTTATGACTTGTTCCACATCCTACCATCTTTATGATACGCTTATGGATACATAGTGTGTGTGTGTGTGTGTGTGTGTGTGTGGGGGGGGGGGGGGGGAAGAAAAGGGGGGGGGGGGGGTTTTTTTTTTAAGGTTTTTTTTTTTCCCTTATTTTTTTTTACCTAAAAT
>Ga0123354_10015345_pt1 | contig 11957 bp, 9 predicted proteins | sample TergutLab28metaG_2_FD_97872 | JGI IMG/M metagenome (GOLD analysis project Ga0123354, IMG submission 97872) | Labiotermes labralis P4 segment gut microbial communities from Petit-Saut dam, French Guiana - Lab288 P4 | ecosystem: Host-associated > Arthropoda: Insects > Digestive system > Gut ... | reverse complement strand
TGTGGTTGGAGCTAAAGAGACACGAAAAGGGATAAGAAAAAAAAATGTGGTACAAGTTGTTTTTGGAGGGGGGGGGTGTAAACTAAAGCATTGACAAGTCACTGTGAGGCATTTTCTTCAAAGTAGGATTCTCCATCTGGCATGAAATGATTCCAGCAATCCTTCCACTGTTATTGCATGCGTGATGGACCTATTTCAGAATGGGCTGCAGCTGTCGTGTCTCTGCAGTGTCTTGAAATCTTTTTGTCTTTTTGCATTTGGGGTGGACTTCATTTTGAAATTTTTCCCCCTTCAGCCTGATAATCAGCCTGCGGAACAGGAAGATGTCACAGGGTACAGAGTCTGGCAGTAAGGCAGGCAAACCACCAGGATGTTGCGATTGGCCAAAAAACACCCTGGCATTCGGGGCTGCTGGGCACAGCGCCTCGTTGAGATGCGGGTGCAAGGTAGCAGCTGCCATTTGTGAGGCCATTTCTAGCGAACTCCATTGGAAATAGCCTAAGGCATTGCAGAAGCATTCTGTTGATGGTCTGATTCTGGTTCTTATGGCGGAGAAAGTCGGATACATCAGACACTCCACATCCGTGAAAGATCATATGTGTTGGACTAACTCGGTGTTGTTTGACATTCAGAGGACTGTGCATCGTGGTGTATTCTTATAGTGAAAGCCAACGAGATGCACTGTTTCTCAAATTTATTTATTGGCGTTTGCTAGCGTGACCATGCTAGCAGATGCCAGCAGAACTAAAATGACAAATACCTGTGGTGTGTATACAGTGTTGAGATACTCTTGATGATGATGGACAGTGGCCATGTCCGAAACATGTACATTACTTTATCAAGTAAATCTGAGAAATAGTGCATCTCGATGACTTTCATTATAAGAATCGTTGTTTCTACATGTGTCTGTTATTGTATCTTGTACACCTATGTGGCTGTTGTACCATATTTAGAACAGTTAGTGCAAGAACTGTGCTCTTTGAACATATGCATTGTACAGTGTGATGAAGGGACAATACATGCTTGCGTTCTATAGATCATGTTACTGACAACTGACTGAGCCTGCTGAGATCATCTCACAACTGACTCACCCTGCCACTTGATCCTGTTGTATGTGGCATCAGAAGGTGTTACCAAATGTCCTGCATGATTGTCACTTTGATAATGCTAGTAGTTTCTCCATAAAAAAAAAATCCCATTCCGAATGTGTTCTATAAACAGTCATGTTCTATCTGTAGACTCCAGATATTGCTGTCTTGTGTTTTCTTTCAGCTGTAGGAGCAATGCATCAGGAGCCCATAAAACTAATGGTTTTGTTAGAGCAGTGTATGCAGCCATAGTATTATTAGTCCTAATTTGTATACAGTGAGAATCTTTTGGTGTTGATGATAGTCATGTTTTCCAGGTCATGTGGAGGTTGTGGACATGAAGGTAACAGTGTGCCGAGATGCAGTGAAAGGGAAGTGTGTTCGCCCACTGTGTAAATATTACCACATACCCATTCTACTGCCCCCAGCTAATGAGATGGCAGCACAGCTGGGAAATGAAGGACAGTTATTGACGACACCTGTTGCTGATGTAGCAGCAGCCTATGGACAGGTTCGGACCAGCGACGCGGTCTTCTCGGGAAATCTAAACGGCATGCTATGCCAACAAGTATTTGGGTTTAATTCATAGTTTCCACTTGTGCAGAGAAGTCTATTACTGTCTTTCTGTCATGAGAGTTTCATTTGTTGTTTAAACAAATTGAACTTGTTTATTATAAGGTTTATATAATTATTATGTCATAAAATGACACAGAATATATTAATTGATTTATAATGTTAATTTTGCATTGTCTGAAATTGTAAGTGTATAATACTGGTCAACATAGGACATATTTTAGCAGGTAAACCACAAATGTGAACATGGAGTGTGGCACGGTGGGTGGCCGAACTAACAGAATGGCTTGACCGTCAGTAATTGTGGCAACAAGGAGCATCGAAGTCCACAAAACATGGAGATTTGAAAGGTTTTTTATACTCCTTGTCCTAGTTTCTTTTTGTAATACACGAAAAAATAAGAAGCGAGTCCCTTTAAAAGGGCTGATCAACAAAACTGTTGTTTTGTATGGTTCCCCACGTAGATAATAGTTAATGAACACAGTTAAGGGTGTTGAAGTATGTACTACCAAAAAATGTGCAAGGCCTGGGACCACCCAGCCCAAAGTCAAAATACAACAAATTAAGGAAGAGAATAGGCTGGACTCATTCAAGTTTCCTTCAGAGGAAGAGGTGTGAGTGAGATAGATGGGGATTATTATCAGCAGTGACAGGTTATAGACTGAGTCACCACATTTCAATTCATTCAGACGGAAATTCAAAAACGTTAACTGTAAGTGGTATGGCTTGGCAGATTGGGCAGTATTGCCTGCAAGATATATTCTAAAATAAACCATATTGTTACAAGAGGGGGGAAGGTAGTATCTATGGTCATCGCAAAGAAGTCACACAATAATTGCGGACATGAAAAGCCAGGGAAAAACCCTGGAAGACTGTGAAAGGTCACTGCCATGGTATTAAATGTCACCTGTGATTTTTATTAATTGTTGACATTTTTGTTTTTCTGCCAAACCATATACACGAACGAAAATCCTGATTGGTTCTAGTCAAATGAGTGATTGTAACTCAGTCTCTAACTGGTGTTCTGTCCTTAGAGGCTGTGACAAAACGTATTTGGATGTTTTCCCTTAAACAAACGTATTTAGTGCAAACAGGACCCCGAGAGCCTCGCAAGAATGAAAGCGGTCTTGTTTGCACTATGCTTGTACTGTACACCGTGATATCTCTCAGACGAAAGAAGTGCCACATTTTTTTAAAAACTGAAGTTAATGTTCCTGTACAGCATTTAAAAATCAAAGTTAGGTCAGGGCAAAGGTTTTTTCTTCTTAGCAGGCTCGAATAGCGTGTTGTTTTGGTTGGATTCTGTCTGTCAACAGTCAAGTTGCCCCAACCTTGAGGAGTTGATATTTGGTATTAAAGGGTAAGATAGATAAGGTTGTTGTACATGTGTATGCCACATACAGTTGTACATGTGTATGCCACATACACACATACAGTACTAGATTAGTTGTGAAGTTAATGTGATAAGATGGGTTTTTTGAGAAGAGTAAATGGACTGTATTTACACTGTGAAGCGTAAACTCGTCTTGTTTTCCAAAATAATTATGTTGTTTATATTGTCTTGATTCAAGGTTGCGGTCAGTTGCACCTTCTTGGCAGATGATTGGTGTTGTTATGAATCAGAAGTGTTATGTATATAGTATTTAAGAAGCTGGATGGACTTGTGGTCATTGACCTTGAATGAGTTTTAAAAGTGCATGTTACTTTTATTCAGGAGTTAGAAATAGTGATTATTGAAAACTTAGAAATATGTTGTTGAAGAAAATCTTTCCCTTTAATACCAAGATTTAGAAGAGTGAGCTTCCGGAATTGACTGTAGTCAAGGGTCTAGGCAGTATTTTAACAGAGAGTTCCGGCAGAGCAGGGTTAGCTTGAGTCGCTGCTTGCTAGCTTCTAGGTGTTATCACATTCTAGGCTTCGGTCAGCTTATTTTAATCCCAGACACGAATGCCTAAGAAACAGGACTCAAAATTAAATTGAGCATCGCAGGCTTTTTGTCCGCAGTTAGTTTTTTCCGGCACCGGTATCCTTTTGCATATAAATGGCTTGGTAGCCACGTTGGCTGCCTAGGTGACTAAGGCCTGGAGAGACCCCCCATCCACCCCTCACTGCGGCTTACTGGGAAACAAAGCACTTCCATTCTTGCTATCCACAACAAACAGTAAAAGAATGCCTCCGCCCCATTTAGGTACTGGGAGAGACCCGATAGTTGATGACAGGATGAGCCAGCCATGAGGTTTCTCACCTCCAGGAACTGGCATCAGAAGGTTTCTGTCATAGGATATATAATATAGTTATACATTAGCAAGCAATGTAACGTGTATTGTGACACAGTAGACAATGTAATCCCACAGTAATTATTTAAATAATTAAAAAAAAACACTAATGTATTAATTCAAGAATGGACATGCTTTGTTTGAAACAATATATACCCTTGCGTTTTACATTGCATGTAACCTATTAGGTGTAATGTAGGTGTTAGCTTTCTTTCTGTCTGCTTAGATCCAGTTATTGACCCAGCCACTGATTATTTAGTTTGGCTGCGAGAAGGCTCGGCCATTCAGGCGGAGTCTTGTCAGTATTACTCCTTGTATAGTGCAGTGTATGCGTGCATGCTTAAGACTGCTTCCAAGGAAAGAGGACAGTTCATTTTAATGTCTCTATAGATCTCATAGCTACTCAAAAAACTAAACTACCTAGGCTACCAGTATATTCAGTACCTTTAGATATATATTTTAATGTGCTTGTTAGTCCACTGGGAAATGAAAGAAATTACGAATATCCATTGGCGTATGATGATGTACATACGAAGATATGAAATTTTATTACAATTATTTTGGCTCAGTTTACGTTTAATGTAATTTAGGAGGAATGAAAATATTAAAAAAGTTCTTTTCTTTTTCAGTGGACTCAAAAAGAGAGAGAGGGGATCTTTCCAAAGATAAATTTTATGAATACTCTGCTGTTTGTTTTCAGTTCCTAAATATGAGATTGATAAAGTATGTGTATGTCAATTAAACATGTTAGTATGACTATGGTTTGTTTGTTACCTGAGCCAGTATGTCATGGAGAGAGTTCTCTTTCTTTTTCCCTTTTTTTTCTTTTTACACATGCCATAAACATACACTGAGCTCTTGTGAACATGTTTTGAAAAGATCCCCTCTGATTTGATAAGTGATGATTTTTCAAATGTCCACTCACCATTGCTATTTGGTGGTCTGTCGTTTCAAACGTAGATCACACCAGCTTAGGTTAAATCATATTCTACAGTTGGGAAATTATAAAAGGACTGCACACCACAATTTGTACATATTGGATACATAGAGAGTAAGTTTTTACAACAATTTGCTTTTGTGGCAACCCTGCAAGCAGCTTTTTAGATTGTGCATATTTTATTTTGTCCTCCCCAGCCTCAAGTAATACAACCCTGTTGCTCGGGCTATCCCTCCATTTTCACGGGTCCGTTCGCGCGCCCTGTCGGTGGGACATTGCTTCCTGAGCTGGGACATGAGAGCGTTACTCTGGGCTGTAAGGATTTCTTGAGTTTAAAAATTCACATAGCTGAGCATATGCCCTATCTTTCCTGATCCTTCCCTTGTCTTTCCCATCCATTCTTCTCCTTCCACCCTCCTCCCCCCCTTGACTATAAGTAATAAAGGCCTGTTTCCCACTCTTTCACTTATCTTGTAGGCTGGTTGTCTTTGAGTCCAGTGTACTGTATCTAGTGAATCTATTTTTGGAGATCAGAAGAGAATGAAAACATGAGTCACTTTTGAAAAAAGTGAATCTCACATAGGACATGACAGTGGCTCAGTATTTTTTCATTTTATCAATAATTTTGTGATATTTTAGTAACTATTGTTATTTAAACCTCAGTATAACCATTACTTGTACCTTGTTATGTTATTGTTAGATTTTACAATTCATATTAGCTTATTCAGGAATGAGGAGAAAACAACACACTGGATGAGACTATTATTTTTAGATCAATGAAGTATTTAAGTAATGTCATCACATGGTCTGTCAGCTGTGGGTGTTAAAAAGTCTGTGTGTATGAATAAGAAAATCTTTTCAAAACCTTACGTTTTCTCCTTGTTGTTGAATAATTTGTATAATAACCAGGTGTGAATATGTGTAAGACACATAGTTCACATGCTCTCTGTGGAAGTTAATATCTGCAATGAGTGGATAAAAATGTTGGTTATACCATACTGAAATGCATTTATTTTTCAATGACATTACACAGAAGGTTGTAAGTCTTTCAAGATATTTTGCGTGTGGGATGATTATGAGACTGAATCCCCACATTTTCTGCATTAAAGAAGCAGGGGTCACTAACAAGCAGTACCAACTCACTTATTACTTGGTGCTTCTCTGCTGACCTTTCCATAGCCATTGTTCTGTTAATAGATGGATATGGTAATGTGCTCAAAATAGTTATTTTGGGTACTAAGTCAGTAAATATTTCACGTGTGACAGACTTCTTAAGCTGAACTCGTTTGCATTGCATCCGAGACGGAACGGAGATGTTAATAACCCTTGTATTTCCCCGTCAGTTGAGATTTGGCCACCTGCATTCACACCTTCTAAGTCAGTAACAGATGTGGTGTGGCATAGTACCACATTTTTTCATGTTTTAGTCGATACTAAGAAACATGATTTTTTTTACCCTGCACAGAACAGAAATATCTTGAAAGAAAGACATAAATTGTTTGTGAAGACGTTTCATTATTTTCATACAACTAGCATGATTGATGTGGGGGAGGGGGTGGGAGAGTATACAAATACTTCATGTCATGAGAGTTCTTAAATTTATGTTCTCCGATCTCATCATGGAATTAGAGCAGCTTATGATGGCTTTTTCGTTTAATTCTGCATTTAAATTTAGTTTTGACAGTCACAAATTTGTGCTGCCAACTGTCTTCACAATAAATTGTGCTCTGTACTGGTATCCCCTCTCCCAAACACAGGTGTGTGGCAGATATAACTCCTTCAGGTGCTTCATCGGGTATCGACCACTTTCATCTAGTACATATGAAAGTGACAGCAGTAAAATTAAAAGAAAACCCCTCTCCCATTTTCTGAGTACAGTAGATAAATAAACAATTACGTGAAATTATAGACATGTCTTGTTTTATTTACCTGTTGTGGAAAAAATACATTTCATTAAGAAGTGAAGAGGCTGCTTCAGAGATTTCATTGTAAGTAGCACCTGTAGATACAGCTGTGTCATGGTCTGAACACTTTCTTAGATTCCTTTCTTCAGATGTTTTTTATTTTGTCAAGTATTGATTGCATGATTTGAGTTTTTTTTTACAGTGTTGTTGTTGTTGTTGTTGAAGATTAAAGTCTGTTGGGATATGATACCAAGTATATTGGTAATAAGTTCACAACATTTTGGAGAAGCGTGCAGCCAAGGGTGTTTCTGGACTACCCTGGGGATGGAGACGCGTCATATATCGGAAGGCTTCTTCAAGAGCGAACTTTTGACATTGAGTGTGTGTCTACAGCTCTGGAGAGGCTGATTGACCAGAATAAAATGACAGTAAAAACCAATAAATTGATATATATGATATATCTGTTAACTGCGATTGGGTTGACACCCGGTGGCAGCAGTACAGTACACATTCACACACAAACAGTACACAGGACACAGAAATTTTGGAAGAGTGCGGGCCGTGCCCCATCTTTGCTTACATTTAAACATAGCTGCATATTTTGGTTTTTACAGTGACCATCATGAGTTAGTACAAAAGATTAAGGTTTCAAGATATGATACAGATACATCATGCTCTGGTTAAGTATAAGATTATTTAATTTTACACACACCAACTAATGCACTTATTTGTATTATTTGAGAAGTTCAAAATTTACATTAAAACACTTAAGAACGCTCCTACATGTTTCGATCTTACAATCGTCCTCAGGGAGCACATATTGTTCCTTGCTAAAGTTATATATTACATATATTAATATATTTATATTATATATTAATATATATAATATATATATTTTAATATATATTAAAACAATCACTGTTTTAATATATATATTAATATATATATATAATTATATATTAATATATATATTAATATATATATAATATATTAATATATATATTATATATACATTTTAATATATATTAAAACACTGTTTTAATATATAACTTTAGCAAGGAATATATTACATATATTAATATATTTATCTTAATATATATATATTAATATATATTAAAACAATCACTGTTTTAATATAGAACTTTAGCAAGGAATAATGTGTGTTCCCTGAGGATGATCGCAAGATCGAAACGTGTTTTAATGTAAATTTTGAACTTATCAAATAATATAAACAAGTCCCTTAGTTGACGTGTGTAAAATTTTAATAAACCTCAGAATGCACTGTGCAATGATAAAGATATAAATGTAAGACTTGAACAAATGGCATGGCACTTTTTGTTTGTTCATGTACCATAATACAATGGGAAGTACCACTATCAAGAAGACACACGAGATCATGTGCATGATTATGGTCTTTTTTTTGTAATGCAATTAGTATGGTTGCATGTGTGGATACTTGTAACAGCAGTTTAGAAGGTGATGTAATGTTTGTAATGACAAATTCTGGAAACCTTGAGATTCACAAAGACAATCGTGGACCTCTTAGTACAGTATCATCTTTCTGGGAAAAGACTAAAAAGAGTTGTTTTGGTTACTAGGGCCATTCACATAGTTGTGAGAAGTGCCTATTAACTTCGTCTTACCCGTCTGCATGTATCAGTGTAAAATGATGTTCGGTGGGGGGGCTTCTAAAAATATGTCGATAAAAAACAAATGTTATTAAAATCATTAAAAAATATCAGGCACTTTACATGACCTAAGTACGTGTTATTGTTGCAAGTGACATATTGCAATGAAAGTGCTCTCTGTGATTGAACTGGTATCAGGCTGTTCGTCTCTCCACATATATAAGTGCAGCTTCCACTCTGCAAATTGATGTAAAATTTGGATGAGATAGGGCAATAAATGTCAGGCACTGTGTGTGAAGACCTATAACCTTTCATTCCTGGTGGTGACATTAGATCTACATTAAGTGCTCACCTCACTGATATGGCCTGAGGTTGTTGGGATAGCTCAGGAAGTACCAACAGTACACAGACACACCACAGTGTTACATTATATATGCAAATGTGCAAAGAATGTCTTTTACAAATATGGCTGAGCATGATGATGTACTTCAAGCCATGGCCTTGATGTCTTCATTCTAATCAATTCCCGATGCATTAAGTTCGTCCAGGATGGCCGCATCAGTGACTTTACATTGTATTTAGTTGGGTTGAGTTCTGCAGGGTGCTTGAAGGGAAGGAAATTGTAAGTTTGAAAGCATATACTGCGTGGCTGTTGTAAATCGACGGTGTGCTGCAATCTGATATGTCATCTCTGTAGTAGGTTAAATGCATTGAACACTAAAAGAAAACATACTGGTAAAACGCAGATGGAACATTAATACATAATACATTAACACGCATTTGCACCATGATCTACAGAGTTACTGATAAGATATTTTGAGGCATTTTTTTAAAAACTTGTGATAGCCATCTCTTACTTTTATTAATGCCTTGTCAAAAAAAACGAAAAAGTGAAGGATATGGCTGCCTCAGGCGGAGGTCGAGGAAACCATAATATTTTGTGTGCCTTTTGTGTCTGCTGCTTGAGGTAGGGGCAGTGGGTTTCAACATTTTACTTCTTAAACACACGCTCTGAAGTTTTTATGTGTTTTTTCATATTACTTATGATCCATTGATCTCTGAAAGAAAACACGGAACATCCAGCATGAATAAGTACAATTTTTAATGTTTGTGATGGTGAAGATGCAATTTTTGTTGGTTGAGTATGTTACTGTTCTTTGCGAGGGAGTTCGTCCCATGGTTACAATTAGTGCCGTTTAAATGTGGCAATTCAGGGCAAGCGAATGTCATAGCAGCTCCTCGTCAAGTAATCGGTGACCGAACACTCGGAGAGGGAATGCGATGGAATAATAAAGTGGTTGCGCATCTCAAGGACAACAACCGTGTCATGCAGCTAAAGGTAAAATATGTACCTGGTAGCTGAATGTCCATAGCTGACTACTGCAACTGTTTAAAGATAATAATAATAATTTACACGTTTTTCGCGAAGTTTGGTATATGTCTCAATTTCTCGCTAAGTAAATGGATTTCGGAAAACTAGTAGAATTTCTAGCCTCGGTGTTGGTGCCACTGCTGCCCGTGTGCTGAAAGCACATTTCCGTGCAAATGAAATGCTGCCTGCGTGGTAACGTGCGGATGGACATCTCTCTTCTACTCGCTCTGTCAGTGACAAGATTACTTAGTCGATATTTCTTTTCCACCACGTGAGGTGTCGGTAATCAGCGAGTCCTATTATCCCATATTAAATAATCTGTGATCGCATTATGCCCTTAGCTACAGCTTGAACCAATCACAACGCGGATGCTTCTGTAAGCTCTGGTCTTCCGTGTACATAGTTGTTTTGTTTTGGTAGACGAAGTTGTAGTATCGTGTATGTTTTGTATAGCGGTAAATTTCACGTTTATTGTTGAAGCACAGTTTATGCTACATGTTTAAGGTAAATTACAGCGTTTTCTGTTAATGGACTTAATTTTATTCACCATGTATGTCTTGTCGTGTTGCATGCAGTTGAGAAAGCTGCCATGTAGCGACTGGTATGTATTTACCTAGTAGACAACACGTGGTGTATTTTAAGCCACAGTTTGTATTTTGTAATATACATAAAAACTTTGGGTCGGCATCGTCTTACAGTCGGGTAAATACGTAATATTTCATATAGAATTTACTCAGCGTTCAGTAATTGTAGGGCTTTATCAAAATTAACCTGTTTGGAATGAAATGCATTAAAAAGTACAGAAAGTACTGTGTTTAAAGCCGGGGAACGTCACATGCTGCGCATTACAGGATATTTAGAATAAGCATGTTTTAATTGCAATGCTGTATGAATCTGTCATGGTTGTGTGGGTACATACCAAGAAGATAATTGCGCTTGACTATATAAAAGAGTAATCAGTTGACCCCTGTCTGAATATATTGCTCTGTGAATTACTACAAGTAAACCGAAAAAGACCCTTCCCAGCACACGCCAGGCTGAAATCCGGGAACCTTTCATAAAGTATGAATATTAAAATTTACTTTACTTTAATAGATAGATAGGTGTTGGGCAAAGAGAGAGAAAATGCGATTTAGTTGGTTCCGGATGCATTGCAAGGGAGCAAACATGATGCAGCTATTCTGTTTGGTCTCTGAGGAGAACCAAGCTTTAAATTAGAGAAATTCCGAAAGCCCTTCACGTGTATAGCATCTGGCGTTGTGTGTGTGATGTATTTTTGAATAGAATTAAGTTTTCCTTGTCTAAAATAAATTTGAGAAAACTGTTTGCAGGGAAAATTTGTAACTTTATGGTTACCTTTTCAGGAAATTCAGTGAGTGAAATTTTTATGACAATAATTTGTGTTTTTCTATGAACATCTGTAAGCACAGTTACAATATTATATTCAGATTCTTGGCTGTGCTGGGTGGGTCTGAAGAGAAGTTCAGAATTAAGCATCATTGACTTGTAAGACTGTGTTTAAATGGACAGATTTATTTACACTTTGTGACAAAATTTTATATGGTTTATGAAACACTGTTATTTTTGTGTTCATTGAAATCACTGCTTAATCTTTGACACGTCACAATCAAAAGGTGTGCTGCTTTGATATATCTTTGTTGTGCATAAAGGAATCCATGTCTTTTAGGAGGGTAAGCTTCTGTCAATAAAGGTGTGAAAGTGGCTTTTATTAACCTGTTCAATGCATAAGTAACTTTCATGAGATTTGGATTCTTACTGTGGTGAATATGAGACTTATTGCCTTTTAGGGTGTAAAATTGCATAATTTACTAACTAATTCCAAATATTCAGGGGAACCTTGTGCACTAAAGATGAAGCCAGCAAGTTCCTTATAAATGATAATAGCTGGTATCACATTTCCATATCTTTTAAGAACCCTGTAACTTCATGAAGTTTAAGTGTCATAATTATGACAGCACATATGCAGACTGGTATGGGTAAGAGAGGGGACTTCCTTCTTTGACTTTATTGTGGCCAGATCATCATTTCTGTTGTGTTTACTTACATACTTACTTACTCCATGGTGCAGAGTCCTTCTTGAGAAGCTAACTGGTTTGCAGCTAGTCAAGAAATTCCCCGCATTTCACGGAACCCGAAGGTTCATTACCGCACTCACAAG
>Ga0123354_10015344_pt1 | contig 11958 bp, 5 predicted proteins | sample TergutLab28metaG_2_FD_97872 | JGI IMG/M metagenome (GOLD analysis project Ga0123354, IMG submission 97872) | Labiotermes labralis P4 segment gut microbial communities from Petit-Saut dam, French Guiana - Lab288 P4 | ecosystem: Host-associated > Arthropoda: Insects > Digestive system > Gut ... | reverse complement strand
TTCGGCTTGGATACCGACTTTCCCAAATTCGGCCGGGGTACCGACTATTCCAAATTTCGGCCGGGGTACCGCCAGTTCCCAAATTCGGCCTGGGTACCGACTGTTCCCAATTTCGGTCCGGGTACCGACTATTCCCAATTTCAGCCGGGGTACCGACTGTTCCCAATTTCAGCCGGGGTACTGACTGTTTAGAATTTCGATCGGGGTACCGACTGTTCCCAATTGCGGCCGGGGTACCGACTGTTCCCATTTTCGGCTTGGATACCGACTTTACCAAATTCGGCCGGGGTACCGCCATTTCCCAAATTCGGCTTGGGTACCGACTTTTCCCAAATTCGGCCTGGGTACCGACTGTTCCCAAATTCGGCTGGGGTGCCGACTGTTCCCAATTTCGGCCGGGGTACCGACTGTTCCAAATTTCACCCGGGGTACCGGCTGTTCCCAATTTCGGTCGGGGTACTGACTGTTCCGAATTTTGGGCAGGTACCGAGTGTTCCGAATTTTGGCCATACTAGCAACTGTTCCAAATTTCGGCCGAGGTACCGACTGTCCCGGATTTCGGCCGGGGTAGGGGCTTTCCGAACACGGTTTTATTTACTTTCCGCAGTTCCTCCAGGTGAATCCCGGGTCAGTAGTCTAGCATAAGCCACTACCGCTTCCTTCAAATAACCACTTCAAATCATTATTCTCTGTGATCCGACCAATCGATATTATTCAGTCAGAGCTACTGACAGGGTCGTTAAGTAACCCATAAATAAATAAACGAATACATTTAGTTGATAGCTCTAAACTGTAAGATATTGTCGTCTAGCAGACTTCAAGGTTATGATAAAACCACCATTATTCATGTCGTTCAGTTGACATAAGCTACAATTATTGGTAGCCGTATCAGTGATGTACGAAAAGAAAAAATAAACAGAGAAAAGTGAGCACGTTAACAGTCACATGTTAAAAGCAGCTTCTTCCACGCGGATCTAACGCGAACATAAGACCATGCTACACGGTGTTATAATGTTCTCCAGAAGCTGACTGAAATATTCCACGGCCATAAACTTTGACACCCATGTATACGTGTTCTGTAATTTCCCGATGCTAAATTCATTACCCTTTGAAACTGACGAAGAGTTCTTAAATAAGTGAAGTGGCCTTAACCGTCGCTCCGTACTGCCTCCTGATCTCATCAGCATTTGAGATAAGCATTAAAAAAAATCGCACTGAAACTAGTGCATTAAGGGCTGAGAAATATTATACTGCAGTGGACGCCTTTGTAAAATCTCATTAGACATGTTTCAGAAGTCAAGTTCCAAAGGTTAGTCAGTTACCAAATCAATGCGCACCAAATCAGTTCGCACAAGTTGTAACTATTTGTCTAAACAGAGTAGCCCTGATAACAGACGAATGCCTTCCAAAAGTCACCGTGTAGTACTTCAGATACTTTTCTGTATCTGTTTTTGTTTTGTGTTGTTTTTATTAGATTCCTGTTTTGTTTTTGTTTTTGCTAATAAGGCCCGTATGTAGAGATCTCTACACCACGTGCGCGCGCATGCTTATAGTATGATCTTAAGTTCCCCTAAGACAACCTGAAGATGGCCAGTACAGGCCGAAACATGTAGTTGTCCATTATCTAGTCATTAAATACACCTCATATGACACAGTTGTGTTTGACTACACACAATTTCCCAAGTTTCAGATACTAGTGTTGCTGCCACCTCATAATTTCGCACAGCGTCTACGCTGGTAGACTAGCGCTGGAAGTTAAAAGGTTTCAACATGGCGTATGCAGTGTCAGACTCTTCCTACTGAGTTTCATGAAAATCGGTTAATTGATTTATACATTGGCTGCTGAAGTTTGTAGTTGCATAAGAGGATGTATGGACGGATATACTGGTATGTAGCCTCTAAATGACCAGTGCCGGAATGGCGAATCAATAACAGACTTCCACGGCCCCTCCAGACGTAAGGTCAGCAGGCTGGCAGTTGCGGCAGCCAAGACCTTGAACACTAATGTGGATTGCTTCAGCCTTTCAGAGACCCAACCCAATAAAACTCTGATCATCTGAGATCAGATATCAACAATTACACTACTGAAGCACGCTACAGGAATTACAAGGGGACCGCGGTAGCACAGTGGTTAAGGTGCTGTACTACAAATCGGAAGGTCGCTGGTTCGATCCCAGCTGGTGTCATTGGATTCTGCATTGGCATAAAATCCTTCCGATCGCACTAAAGCGGCCAGTGCGTAAGGCTGACAACCTACCACCATCCTGTGCCGTTGTCACGAAATCTGGGAACCTTAACTTCCTGGAACCATCTGGGCCCTTCCGGGCCTGTAAGGGGACTGCTTTACCTTTTTACAGGAATTACAAACACAGGAATGAAAACAAAAATAAAATCGAAACCATCAGTTGTATAGCACGACTGTGTTTTTTTCTCCAAGAACATAGAAGTTTAATCTGTTGCAACGTACTGGAAGCTGCAAGACATTAGCACCTCACACAACCAAACAAACTGCTCACTGATTCCAAGGTACATGATCAGGCAAGTAATTACTCAATAAATTACCCGCTTTATCTCGTGTAAGAAAGCCTGCCTTCAAACCTTATCCTAAACTCGTTCAGTTCTGTTCACACCTTCAAATCACATTTCTTCAAGAAATATCCTAAATGTATCTCCGTTACATGCCTAGGCCTCCTACTCGATTCATTCTCCTGGGGCAATCTAATCGAAATGCTAGAGCGCATGCATGATTTACGGCAACACGACACTGTTGAATAAGTACTTAAGTTAATTAACTACCGGTCGTGGCGAGGTCACGGTTAGGTACAAGAGCCGCTGCATTATCGACCGACATTTATGCACGAAACCGACCCGTACATGCAGACTGGAACCATAGTGACATATCGCAACACAACATAAGGATTGTCTTTATTAGTGTTCACTCAATAATGTTTTAACCACTAAATTTTTAATATGGAACAAAGCTTTTTTTCTGATGAATTTTTCAGTAAGAACTGAGGAACTCGATAAAAACTCAAGACACTTTCCGGCCTTTGAACCGGAAATTTAACGAAGTATCTCGCGAAAACGAATCAGGATGCTGGTCACTACTCTGCGTGTTTCGGTGATACTGTGTACGCCTACAGTTGGAAAATTTGTGCTGTTTGTTATTGCTACTACAGACAATGCAAAAGTGGCCAAACATTTCCTGCTGTTACGTTTGGTTGGCTAGTAATTGTCTAAACAAAACGTTTGCAGGTCAAGAGAAACTTGAACTTTGTAGAATCTGAATTGTTATACAAATTTCCTGCAATTTTGGAGGAATATTCTCGAGGAAATATTAATTCTGTACACCCATAATCACGATAAGCACATCTGAAGAAGTATTTCTAACAAGAACCGCAAGTAATTGATTTTAGCTCATCTGTATTTTTCACGTAATCGATATACCGCTTTTCGTATGTAGGCAGCAGCTGTAGTGCGGAGCCAGTTCTTGTTACGCAACGCGAATCAATATCAAACCGCTGCACTTGATTCTGTTAGATCCGTCGTCACCCGAGCTTAAGAGTAGTACAAAAATGAAGAGGGGTAACTTCTTTTGCTCCTTCCACCGCGAATGCCGCCATCTCTATTATGTACACCTACATAATACGGCAGTCCGATCGTCCAGCGTGGCTTCCTTCATTCAGGCCATGGATGTATGTTTTGTTCTGTGTAGGTGGGGTCATAACAAAAGTGTAGAAACATGGGAAACGGGGAAGCCCCGGGCCGCAATGGCCTGTGGCGCCAATGACATGAAGGTCTCTCGTTAATAGCTATACAAACATTAATGGAGACAGATGTGAAAGACATTTTACAGTCTCTTAGACTTGAAATTTACGGCATTGTATTAAGAAAATATACAAGCCTGTGACTCATATAAGGCTTCGTGAAGCCATGTTACAGTTGGTTGTGTGTAAACTTACTACACTTATATTAACCTTTTTAGATAATATTGTTGTGTACTATCAAGATGAAGTTCATCAGAAAAACTAGTCTTTGAATGCCACTGGGGAAATAATGGTTATTTAAAGTGAAACTGACGCAGAAAATACAAATGCACTCAAACCCCATATAGGACCACCCTCACGTATCGCCCATGATAAGTCACCGACAACAATTCCCTATTATACATATTTTGATATATCGTCACCTTCGATAAACCGTCACACATTACGGCCAGCAAACAGTGGTGTTATGTTGGGTTCTGTCCGTATGTTCTGGGATGAACTGCAAATTTGTTACTTAAGCCCGGCGATACTAATAGTAAGCAAAGGGCCTAAAGGGGTTATTTAATACTGCGATGGCGTGATCTTACAGGTCATCTTTTGAACTAGATAAGTCAGGTTACTCACGTGGACAAGTTGAAGACTACGGTGCCCGAAGCTGAAACAAAGACAAATATCAAAATTATAATGGGATAAATAAACTACAAAATCGTGATAGTTACTGACATAGGCATGCGTAAAGGAAAAGGTAAGGTAAAGTTGTGCATGTTCACGCCATGAAGACGCATTAAGGAGCGGAGGTATTGCTCCAGTCATTCTTAACCTCGGCACTCTATGGGGTGAGTGGTCAGTTTCACGCCCCGGTCGCCTTTTCCCTTAGGAAAGAACCCCACGATATCCACTTAGATGTTGGGTGGGCCACACAGTAGGTCTGGACGCTTGGGAGAAAATATAAATCTCTTACACCTGCAAGGGATCAAACCACGTTCCTCGATGTCCGGCGCTTAACCTATTCACATAGAGACTAAGTTGTCCCACTTCCGAGCAGTGTGTGTGTGTGTGTGTGTGTGTGTGTGTGTGCGCGCGTGTATGTGTGGGTGGGTGTATGTACAGGCCTGCATAAAAGAAAAGAGAACAAACATGGAAATAAATAAAATCAGAAGGATGGAGAATAAAAAAAAGAATATTACACATTGACTGTTCCGGAATAATAATATAATATTATAAAAATTTCATTATAAGTACTGTACTTACATATACTACATGGTTAAAGCCGTTACATTACTGTACTGCTATTTTGGCTTGCTATGGTGGTTTTCATTAATGCGCTGCATATAAAAGGTGAAAATAAAGAAATGTGGTAACGTCATTCTGGGACACTATTGGCACTGGAAAAACATCAATTCCTTGCCCTCATTACCTTCAAATAAACTTACCGAAACTACATAACTCGTTTAGCAATACTGCGACAGTCTTATTACTGTGAAGGAATTTCCCGTTGGTCGAGTTTCTTTTATTTACCGCCGTGACGTCACTTAGCGAATGCCTGCTAATTGATGTTACACCAGCAGAAACAACGACATTACGTCCGGTGCTTCAATACATTGGACACCGCTGCTTCGGAGGAACCCTCACTCCCATCTTCGGAGTTAATATCACTCTTCTGACCCCAAGATGGAGGTAGCAGTTTCCTCGCAAACGTTGGTAACAGTCTACCGAACAGCATGGCGTCCGTTCTCTGAAGAATGTAATGTTGATAACGCATGAAAACCTCAAATCTCATCAGAGAACACGAGTCAGTTTGCCATCACAATACCAGTTATGATCGCAGAGCAACCAGCCTAAAAACTGAGGATGCTGAATGCTGTGTGAAGGATTTCAATGCCAGGATATAGTCCTTGAATCATTACATCAAATTACATTCGTCACAATAGCACCCCCTATGCTACAATTCTGAAGACTACATAAATCTCCATTACATAGCCTATAATCAATTTGTACCCCCTATCGAACAGTTTTTAGGCGCTGAAAAAGTCGAGTATTAGAATCGCGATGTTTCTCTGCATGGAACAACTCGGCTCCCACTGGACGGATTTTCATGAAATTTGATATTTGAGTATTTTTCGAAAACCTGCTGAAAAAGTTCAAGTTTCTTTAAAATATGATGAGAATAACGGATACTTTACATGTAGACCAATATACATCCTCGCTCAGTTCTTCTTGGTGAGAAATGTTTCAGACAAAAGCCGAAGGGCAAATCAAAACACATGTTTTGTGTTCAGTAACTTTTTTTTTAAATCGTACTGTTTCTAACATAATGTGGAAAAATATAGTAGAGCCGGAGAGGCCGTAGATGACAGCATGGCGCATGCACATTGCATGCTGGATACCTAAGGCTACAAACACACTCTAAGAATATGTAATGCTTATGGTTTTTCCACTGCAACAATGGTTGCACGAATACAATTCAGTGTTGCGTTGTATGTACGTTGCCTGTATAGTTATCCGTATTAAAAACAGCCAATCCTTGCTGTGTAGTGAAATAATCTCCATTTATTGTAAGAAAAATACCTAACACTTAAATTGTGTATGGACCAGACGCAGATTTATTAGTGTTAAAATTAGTGGTACGCACACTAACCACTCGGCTTTAGAGGTTTAACCCTCTAAACGCCGAATTAAATCCCATCTGCCATTTGCTGGCATTATTAGGAGCTCACCATATTCTCCACGTTAGCAGCATAAGGGTTAATATACCGAACTTCGCAGTCACGACACTTCGTAAATCCATTTACCGCTGCCAGAGTCGAAACCGATCACGTGGCTCTATGAAGTTTCTTAAATTTCGTGTATTTAAATGTGTCGTCAGAAAGGCAGCGATAAAGATCAGTAACCTTTTTATGGCGCAAGAGCCCAAGGGGACCAGGGCCTCCTAATTATCAAGGCGTCACGATCACACTCAGACAGGCCACACTCGGTAAAACCCATCTGGACGAGTGATCAGCCAGACGCAGTGGCATCTAAATGACAACACACAACCCTCACAACAGACAGACATCCCTACCCCCAGCGGAATTAGAACCCGCAATCCCAGCTACGGAGCGGTCGCAGACCCATACCTTAGACCGCGCGGCCACCGGGATCGGCGTTTCTAAATCAGTGGTCCACTTTTTCTTATATTTACGTCTGCAACGTCTCAGCCTAGCTGGAGTCACTTTTTGCATAGATGGATAAATTATCGTGTTACAAACAAGCCTGTCTTTTCATAGTTTCTTTTCCTTTAATGACTGACTGAACACTCTAAACTGCCAGACAAAACTGTCTTAATAGATGATGTGATTTGTAACACGTCCCCGACCCCCTAGTTTCTGAGGGGCTCATCGATTGACCCCAAAAACCTCCTGTCAGTTTCTCCACACAGTGTTGGTCATGTCAATGAACATCACAAAACTGAAGTAGGTGGAAACAGCAACGTTAAATTAATTCATTAAATTACAAACAACTTCGTGTTGTACAGTATTCAGAGAACTGATCCGTAGTTTATTTTATTACGTCCGTCCGTCGTCATTCTGAACACCTGAAGAACAAAACAAAAAAAAAAATCGAGGACAAAACGCTTAACAGTGACCAGCAAACAATACTCGCACATGCCCAGCAACCTCCACCGGTTGAGTAAGCCTGGACTGCCCGCAGTTCCTACATAGTGCACGCGATGCAGATTGCTTCTGTCGAATGGTGACCTCAGTGCACAGAATGGGCCATGAAGCTATTTTAGTTCACTGTCTAAAAACTTAACTTTCAGACCTTATCAACAAACACAGATAACTGTGGGTTATCCACTGAATCAATAACTGTCGACCAACATTTATATGTTGACAAGATGTTTGCATTAAAACAGAGTAGAAGGTTATAGTTTTGAATTTCAGTTCGGCAGGTACAGTCTTAGTATTTTGTATTTGTGGAGGTCACTGAGTTTCGATTGCACAGTAAACTTGGTCGAGCCCATTCTCACGAAAGTATCTATCTGGGCGGGTGATGCGGGGAGGCGGGGAAGGGGAAAGAGGTCGGTTTTCCTACCCACCCATACGAGAAAGGTCGAATGTAAGGCGTTTGGCGTGGCGATTCCAGGGAGCACAAAAATGCAAGTTGTAAAATGTCGTCTATAACACTCCATCTTTGAGGTGAACAAATCCCGGGTGCTAGGTCGCCCAGGGGACTATATTTTGTACCGGGGCGCCTAATATTTGTGGGCCCTCCATGTCGAACTTGATACCTCTGAAACGTCGGTACGCCTTTACCAGCCTGCAGAGCCTCACATCCCACACATAATCAACCTTCAACTCTGCTTCGTCTACCTGAATGATACTACCCGGCCGCGATGTTCTGCCCTTATTTGCAGTGTCTGTTTGTTTTTGACGCGACAGCCCCCAGTGAGCCAGGGTCTCCTCATTCACGAGGTTTCTCGATCACACACAACGGTGCACCACAGTCGGTAGGACTCCTCTGGACGAGTGATCAGCTAGTCGCAGAGACCTCTACCTGACAACACACAACACTCACAACAGACAAACATCCATGCCACCGGTGGGATTCGAACCCACAATCTCAGGAGTCTTGCGGTCGCATACCTACGCCTTAGACCGCGCGGCCACTGAGACCGGCTATTTGCAGTGTAGACTAAGGAAATTTATCCTGAAGAAGGAGGCAATACGATCCTTCGAAAAGATGGTAAACTACGTAGCAACAATGCGTCACATTCCCAAGACAGTATAAGTCCCAGTCGCCCATAGTCTTTCCTTCTGTCCATTAATTCCCCTGCTTTCTTGGGCAGGAAGTATGCCAACCTAAAATAACAGAGCTATAGCAATCATTCTCACGCTCGCAACTCGTTCGTCTACCAAGAATCTGCCTGCAACTGCATCACATCTCTGCAAACAAGTACCCTTGACGTCTTAAAACCGATGGCTCTCTGTATGTACATATGACCAGGTTTAACACTAAAAAAACTCTACTTCCTGCCCACAGAGTTGATTTATGCGTTTGTCTGTACCTAAGAAAAAACTGCCGTGACTGAAGAGTGAATGAGTTTTAAGCTGAGACGCTGGGTGTTTACTGCGCGGTGCAAGCTGAATCTTGATATGTATTTCATGTTAATCTAATCGTCTTTAAAGGTTTAAGATGGCTCTTTATAATAGTGTTCATTGTATGTATCGTCTACTACACTCTACACGATCACCCTTCGTAACTTTGTTGTCCCGACGCGCTCAGTTTGGTAGGTGGTCCTCTTTCGGGAAACGGGTGTGGTTTACCGTATCACATACAGTTTTAATTATTTCTTTTTTACTTTTTGTTTTATTTACTCAATTTATTGTTGATAAAATGAAAAGAAGTCGTGCTGTATCAAATTAAACAGTTAAATCATATTTTATCAAAATACCACAGTCACATTTCTGTACTCCCACCTACACCACACTCGTACGCGACTGACTTCCTTACAGGACTGCTAGCTTCCGTTATCAGCTCCTAACGTTTTCTCACTTAAATCTCTCCCCTCCTACCTATCACCAAGGGTCCTGAATATACGTTGACAGATTAACTTACAACGCATGCCATGAACCGTCCGTAAGTGACGCCAGCAATCCTAAGAATCAACTATACTAAAAATGATCGGCTACAACACTTTATGTGAATAAAGATGTTGCTGTACATTATACTAATGCATGTAGGGAGTGAAGGTGTAGTTCCATTCGTTCTTAACCTCTGCGCCGGATGAGGCGAGTGATGAGCTCTACATCTCGACCGCTTTACTCCCACGAAAATAAGTCGCGGCACCCACTGAACAGGAGGCCGGGTGAGCCTCAGAGCCGGTCTGGACTCACTGGAGAAGATACAAATTTTTTCACCCACCGGGCATCGCCCCACGATTCCTCGGTCGTCTAGCCTGTAACCTAGTCACCATATCGACTACGCACCCCGGCTTACTGATTAAGCTTTGTTCCAAAGATTATATTTATGGTTCCGAATGACTCCTGTATTCGTCACTCAGAACTCTCTTAGCGATGGAATTACGTGACCGCCTGTGTTGGCCTGTCTGTCGCCTCTTTCATTCTTGTCTGTCACTCTCTATAAACAGCAACTGACAACACTATCGGCGTAACTCGGCACTGGCAACAGAATCACAGGCGCCACTCGATACTGGTACAGTCATAATTTCCTGTTATCCTGTTACGCATCACAGACATTCATATGGCCAACATGTACAAATACGTGGACCATTTATGCAGATAACACACAGTCTTGTTTTTCACAATGAACTACACTTAATCCTGCGGTCCGAGTTCGATCCTACCTGCTGTCACTGTTATCGAAAATAAACGTAGCCTGTCACCACAAAAACAACCAATAATCTAATGACAAATTACAGGCAACTCTCCATACGTCAATTATATTAAATATCCTTCAAGAAAACAGGGTATTCTGTCAGTCGAGTCCACTTCATATCCTCACAATCGTCTTCATTAAGAGCCATGTTCATATAATGTTCCCACCATCAGCTCTATCATTTCGCTTCTGCCCTTCAGATATGCTGACATAAACTTGGTACGCATTTATCATCGTGGGTTCCGGTTTTCTAAGGTGTGATGCTGCAAAGTTGGGTAAGTATTGCCCGACGTTTCGAAGGATTGTGTCACCTTTACCTTGAAGGGTTCAAGGTCCCTGAAGGTGAAGGCGACACGTTCCTTCGTAATGTCGGGAAGAGTAGCGTCACGTAGTCCTCGACGACGCCGTTACAAAACTTCAGCACTCGCATTTCTCACCTTCGTCATGAGCGTTACATATCCCCCCTTTCTCATTCAACTTGATTAGATATCCGAAGTAAGGAAATTATTCCATTCTTCCCTGTGCAATTTTTTCCATCCTCCAGTTTCTTCCTCTTTTCTACATCCAAATATTCGTACCAGCAGACCATTCTATTCATTTTAACCCTTCGAAAACGAACGTTTATATGAATCATATTCCATACAACTTTCGCTCTCTGCCTCAAAATGAATAAGACAAATAACTCCGTCGATGTTGATTACGCCAATAATCGGTACTTACTTTGAGAATCAAACGGAAACACATTAATACACCGTTGCAAAATGCAATGTTTCTGAATGGCACAGCAGATGGTGAGTCGAATTACCGCTGGGTTTGAACGGTTAATGTAGGGCTAAGTGTTATGAATGATTATTTGCCCTTATATTGTTGCAGGGCTAATTTTTATTTTTTTTCAGATAAAAGCCATCGTGCCCTTAACATAAACAAAAAAAAAAGTCGCATGTATTTATAACACAGCACAGCTTTCCCCTCACCGACCGTAAACAAGCGAGTGCTACTAATGAGAATTAATGTCAATGGACTTTTTATTTATTAGTGAAACTCACAGAAACCGTGGCGAGTGAAGGCCGATGCAGAAGCACTTCCGCCTCGAAAGGAATTGTTTCCAGAGCAGGGTCATGTGACTGCGGCTGCCCTGAGTCAGTGTCCGTTATGCAACACTCGTTCAATTCAAATTGTAGGTTTTATATTCTGCAATTTGTTTTGTCCCCTAACACAATTTTTATAATCTGGTCAGCGAACGTTCCTTCAAAAGATACCGGTCCGCACCTTCTGTGTGTTCGTGCATGTATGCATGCGTGCGTGTATGTGTATGTGTGTTCGTACGTATGTACGTACGTATTACGTGCATATGTGATGTATGTATGTGTGTATGTGAGTGTGTATGTATGTGTGTTTGTATGTTTGTAAGTATGTATGAATGTATGTATGAATGTATGTGTGTATGTATGCATGTACGTATGTATGTATTTTATGTATGTATGTAAGAATGCGTTTATGCATGTATGTGTGTATGTATGTATATATATGTATGTATGTGAGTATGTGAGTGTGTATGTATGTGTGTATGTTATGTATGTATGTACGAGTGTGTATATGTATGTGTATGTATGTATGTATGTATGTGTGTATGTGAGGTTGTATGTATGTGTTTTTTTTGATATATTTATTGGCATGCTTCATTACATTATGTTTGTAATACTACATGCTTTTTACATTGAATACTGCAGTGATTATCTATCTTCAGTGATATTTACAATTAGTTATGTATGTATGCATATATGGTGTTAACAATTATTGTTCTTCCTTTACT
>Ga0123354_10015343_pt1 | contig 11958 bp, 7 predicted proteins | sample TergutLab28metaG_2_FD_97872 | JGI IMG/M metagenome (GOLD analysis project Ga0123354, IMG submission 97872) | Labiotermes labralis P4 segment gut microbial communities from Petit-Saut dam, French Guiana - Lab288 P4 | ecosystem: Host-associated > Arthropoda: Insects > Digestive system > Gut ... | reverse complement strand
TTTTTTTCTACAGGCCCTTCGGCAAACACCGCAGTAGTACCAGAAACTACGCAAGACTTCTTCCTTTCAGATCCATTCCAATACAGTATTCACTAATTCTATTAGTACAAAATATTGTTTACACTACAAATAAACAATTTTTCGGTTCAGTGAAGGCTTTGCTTCCATGAAACATCTAACAATACCAGTCAACGCTCTATGTTTTGTAGTCTTTTTAGGCTCTTTGTGAAAATTGCGAAAGGCGACTATTAGCGACGTCTGGTCTGTCCGTCCGTCTATCCGCATGGAAAAGCCTGGCTCCCACTGGACGGATTTTAATGATATTTGATATTCGAGTAATTTTCGAAAATCTGTCGGGAAAATTCAAGGTTTATTAAAATCTGACAAGAATAACGGGTACTTTAATGAAGACCGATGTACATTTGTGATCTATCTCACTAAATGCTTCTTAGAATGAGAAATGTTTCAGACAAACCTTGTAAGAAAAAATGAAAACATATGTTCAGGAAACTTTTCGGAAAATAATGCCGTTTATGAGATAATCTAGAAAAACCTGGTAGAGGCGGACAGGGCAGCGATGATAATGTGGCGCAGAAAATATGAGATTTTCACGCTGGAAAACTAAGGCAAAATACACACACTCATAATATTTAGTACTTATTGCTTCATGACAGATTAATTCCCTCCGATCTCGTAAAATACTTTACGGCAAAGCTTACAAATACTGAGCAACTGCACAACATCTTGTCTGTCATTACGATCTGTTTAGCCAGATTGTACGTCTAAAGAAGGCCACGAGCAAACGAAAATTCCTTTTTTTTTTATGTTTGTGTGACCGTGCATCATTCATACAATAATATAAACAGCCAACTGGATGTAACAATAACGATTTTATTAATAATTTCAATCAGCTCAACATGTTTCGGGCAATAATTTCGCCCATCCTCAGGAGCACTAGACTGTGTTTACAGCTTGTGGTATAATGCACCGACGATGCTGCCTGTCAGGCACCATCCTTTATATGTATCGTATCCGTGCATTAAAGAATATTTATACCACGCAGAAAAACCACAAATACACACCAATAAAATATATTTCGTCATATATTTATGTATTCCCCGACATGTTTCTGTCGCTTCTGTGACCACCACCAGGGTGTGATACAAAAATAAAAGATATACAAATAAATGCACAAAATATATGATAAAATTGGGTGATTTAATTATATAGTTTGTGTAATTATCCATATATTTTTTGTATTTTTTATGACGCCCTGATGACTCGCAGATGAGGCCGAAACATGTCGGTAAATATAAATATATGAAAAAATATATTTTATTGATGTGCATTTGTTGGGTTGTTACTTAGTATGAACATTCTTTTGTCCCAGTGCAGCCTTTGTACGTAACGTGTGAAGAGAATACAAATTAGTCGGAATATAATTCCTTTTAGAAACTTGTACGTGTAATTTGCATTGTTGCCTGCTAAATAAATTTGCCATAAAAACATTAATGTGCAACACTCAGTATTTGTGTGGGGTTGGCAGTGACATGTAGCTAAATAATTATTGTACTTCCACATCAACTATGATTACACGAACGCGCCACGATTTTGTGTTATACGAGTACGTACATTGCCTAACTTGTTATTTTTTATTTCCCCCTATAGCTTACCGTACCCAAGGTAATTTATCGTACCGTTCTACGCTACACGATAGGAAGATTCGTTAAATAAGGTAAAGGTAGAAGTAAAGCAATCCCATTACAGGCCTGGACTGGCCCTGAGGGTTCCAGGAGGTTGAGGCTCCCAGATTTCAAGACAGTCGGCAAACGAAAGTGATAAGGTTGTCAGCCTTACGCACCGATCGCCTTTACCCCCCAGGAAATATTCCTGGTACTCATTTCTGTAAGAGACTGAGTCAACTCCAGGGCTACAGTGCGGTCGGAAGGATTATGTAAATGATAAAACACAATGACACCATCGGGAATCGAACCCGTGACCGTCCTGCTTGTAGCGCAGTGACTCAACCAACTGCGCCACCACGTGCCCCCGTCGTTCAATAAGTCAAAAGTAAAAGTAGAGACAACGTAACGGACCCCTACCTGTTATTCTTCTCGTTGCAGCGACTGTTGGGACCGGTGCAGCGATGTAGTGTGTCGGATGCTTGTCGTGGGTTTGATTATTTATAGTGACCGTGGTCCAGCTCTTTGGATGAATCAAGTGAGGGTACATCTGGCGCGAACGATTGTTCCTACCAATGAGGACGCTGTGACGTAACACTCTTCTCCGCCTATCCTATCCAACAGGTTGCGGTGGCAACCGATTTCCCACAGCATATACCAACTTGAATGAGGTACTGGGAAAAATACCTGTTTATGAATCTGTAAAGATATCGTTGGACTCGTCTGTGTGGATGTGAACCCCAGATTGTCACCACGGCCTGGCGCATTCTCAGGTGGCCTAGGGAGGTGGTTGCCTGCACATATGTAACATAGCTGCGAGTATACTCAAAAAAATTGTGGCGGACAGCTAACAGAAGCTGGTCCTCCTACTTGGATGTTGGGCGCGAGGGGCTGACATCTTCTCTGGGTTTGGAATTTAGACCGATTATTTGGAACGTCATAGCGATTTACAATAAATATTACCACGATGGTAAACAAGGGGATGAGATGAGCGGGACATGTAGCACGAAGGAGAGGTAAAAGAATCATAGATTTATTTTGGGCTGAAAGCCTGAAGGAAAGAGATTGCTTTGAAGAAGTAGTTTTCGGATAGGGGAAAAGGTTTGCAGATGTGGAGAGTAGCCGCGGATATACTGAATAGGCAGTTGCGGAGAGCCGACAGAGGGTGGGCATCTAGCTTGGGGATAGGGCGAGGGGGTAAAACCCCTCTCAGCGTAAAAATCAACATATTACAACACATACATAGGGAGCCATAAGAATGAATTATGTGGAACGACTTAAACGATGGGGAGTGGATGTGAGGTTTGTAACAGAATGTGAAGAGTACCTGAAGCTCATGGTCACTGTGGACGGTGCAAAGCTGGCGGGGAAAATTAAAGGGAACCGACTCCTTGGGAGACATAGACGTAGATGGAACATTCGTACTAATATTAACCTTTTGGCGCCGGAACTATTTTTTTAATTTTAGCACACCTTGTATATAGAATGTGAATAATACAGGAACCAAATACGTTAGAATTATGAAACAAACTTCATTTTGAAGAGAAAAAACGGAGAGTATACACCACGTTTAAAATATTCGGTACCCATATTTGTTGAATAAATATATAAAATGCAACTTTAGAGGTTAGCGGTGCGGTACGTCAACTATAGTTGACATTAGGCGTCTAAAGTTTAATCATATGGGGGCATGATGTGTGTTAGTGGAGTGGATTAAACTGACTGATAATATGGCATTTTGGAGTTTGGGCTTGAAGCTTAGGGAACCATGATAACTCAGCACGGGATTTGTGGTGAACAAAGTGGTACAACGCCAGTTGTGTCTGTATGGGTTCTCAAAATGTAACTTGCCTCATGCCATACAACTGGTGCCTAGAATTTTGAGGTGGCTCCCAGAGTTTTGGAAAATTTGTGCACCCATACTCATTTATCTAGCACCAATACTGTACAGTCTAAATATGGATAATGTCGCTAAATAAAACGCAAAAAATTAAATTGTGCTTTCGCCAGAGCAACTATCAACTTTTCAGTAAGGGCCCCGCTGTACGGAGCGAGCGAGTTATTAACACGTGCCAACTAAAAACAAGTTAGGAAATGTAAGCATAAGTAAAAATTCCGGCGGTTTCTGACATGTTTAATTGACTGAAGAACACTAAGATTTACGGAACACGTGTAAAGGCAAATGGGAAGATAAAGGTGAAGTTAAAGATGAAGGTAAAGATGTCCCTTACCATCCCATGAAGGTATACAGGGGGAGAAGAACTATTTTTAACATCAGCACTAGATTGAGGTCAGTGGATGTATTCACGTCCCGGCCTATTTACCCCATTGACTAGGAGGCTTGGTGGGTCCCAGAGACGGTCTGGACGTTTCGGAGAAAAGGAAAATCTCTTGCTCCTGCCGAGATACGAACCTCGGACGGTCCGACTCGTAGCCTGGCCCCACAGTAAAAGTGACTTGGGTTTAACGTGACATATACACAAGGAGTAACGCAACAGTGCGTGCCAGGAGTGGGGAGAGCAGTAGCGTTTTTCACAAGACTACATCCATCCATCTATGACGCTACAGTCCCTTCCGGGCCTTGGCCTCCCTGATAAGACGCCTCCATTCATCCCTATTTTCACCTCTTCTCCTCCATCCTCTTATCCCCAGCAGCTGTAATGCATCCCTCTGGACCACATCCGCCCATCGGTTTCTTGGTCTTCCCACAGGTCTTGTGTTGAGAAGTTTCCGTTCAAAACCTTTTTTTTTTTTTGGAATCCTTTCTTCTTGTATTCTTATTATGTGACCTGCCCATCCTAATCTTCTGATTTTAATGTCCCCCACCATGTTTGGCTCACTGTATAAACTGTACAGTTCACTGTTTTCACAGGACTACGCTGTCTGCAACATTTTTAGCGCTCTACGAGTGTGAATCACAACAAAGACTTTGGGACTCCCTTGCTTTTTTGGATTAAACGCTTCGTAGTCCCTTCCAGGCGGCCTTCAGTACGTCTCTCTTTTTTTTTTTCGTTTCAACTTAACAGACATTCATATATGTAGAGTCAAATACGCTTTACATTCGTCGAGCAAGAAGTGAGAAAAAATTCCTGGGAGGGCAATTCAATGCCAAGACATGGCACACAGGACAGAACAGGACAGGACCTTGTTCAATGATCCTCAAAGAAGGGGCGACAAAAACTGTTTGTGCATGTAATACCCTTCTTACGGCTGGAAGCCCGACAGTGGAACCTACATTTCGTGCTTTGAAACTTCATCTGGAAGCGGAAATTGTATGAACGGAAGGAATGTAAATAAGGAAATATTTGTGATAGGACTGCCTATAGTTGGAGCCGGGATATCTCAGTTAGTGTAGTGACTAGGTTAAGGGGTAGAAGATCCGGATTCGATTCTCGGCACGCGCAAGAAATTCTTTTCTGGAAAATTTCCAGACCGGCTCTGAGCCCGACCACTCTCATATTCAGTGGGTACAGGGTTCGGTTGCGGTGGGGTTTAAAGCGACCGGAGTGTAAATCTGATCAGCCACTACTATCTAGTGCCGAAGTTAATAATGAGTGGATCTGTACCTCCATTCCCTTTATATGCCTTTGTTTTACCTTTATTCTCCGCCGTATTTGTTGATATAAGTTATAGATGCTTGTATAAATCGTAGATGTACAGTTATACTAATTAGTGACTAACGCGCGATGTCCATTATTGTACATTCTTACAGCCTGATGCTTATTTGGTAACATTGTAAGATTTCTCAATTTTCACAAGATATTTACGATGAATTATTATATTTCATATATGAAGCCCGAGACAGATGGTTTCTCCGAAATGCTGAATCCTCTCAATAAAACTGCACAGTGGCATATCTCAAAACACTGTATCGTTTATAACGATATTAAACGCTGAACTGTGTACTTGTTTGGCTTCTGTGTACACAGCTTCGCCCAGTATCGCCGGCAACTTCTCCGACTCAACGTCATTGCGGGTCAGTATAAGCAACCCTTGCAGGCGTTACCTCTCTCTCATGCTCCATACAATCAAAGCTATGTTTCTGATGGCATTATATAAAAATCTCACAGAATGTAAGCTACGGAAACAGAAATAACTCTGTTTTTAATGCTTTACTGAACCAGTAATTAGTTTATTTTGAGGTTCTTGAGGCATGGTGACTTTGAAGTTACTGTCTTCTGGGGGGGGGGAATAGAGGTATAGCTCTACTCTTTCTCGACCACTGCACTAGAAGGGAGTGAGGGGCTCAGCGTCACGCCCCGGCCGCTCTTTAACCCCGAGAAAAACCCGGTGCCAATTGTAGAGGAGGCTGGGTGGGCCCCAGGGCCGGTCTGGACAGATGCGGAAAAACTCGCTCCCACCGGGATTCGATCCCCGGACCGTCCAGCCCGTAGCCAGTCGACTGTCTTCTGGGATGTGACGTAATTTGCGGGCAAGAACCTGTTACAGAAATTTTGGAGGAACCTGCTGCCTCCTTGCGCTCTGAAGATGCAGGCAGCGATTTCTTTCGAAACGTCGATTAATATTTACCAAAGTGCACGGCGTCGCATTCCAGAAGACGGCAATTTTTTTAATTCAAATTTTTTAAGAGTGTAAGAGCCGAGGGGTGGAGACGATTTGAACCCTGGAGCATGCTTTGAAGAGGCTTGGCATTTAACTTTTAAATCACTGTGTTGACAGTATGTATAGGGTACTTGAACTGTCGCTCTGTTTTGTCTCTACAGGATTTAGCTGTTTGTTACAATTTTAACAACAAACAACAAATGTTTCTATAAACAGCGTTATACAGTTGGTCTTTGTGATAGAGGAGGGCTGTGTTTTCTGTGAGGCAGGAACGGGGTCTTTGCATGTAACGTACGTGACTTAAATGTAGTAGAAATTGAACCCCTTGCTCTAAAAGTTGCCGCTCTCTCTTATAGTCAGTCACTTCGTCAGTATTCATAAAATCAGAATTTCGTGTCCCTCCCCAAGCCACCCCTCACAATTGCGACGTTTTCGATTTCACAACGTTTTCGAAAGACGGACGATGAGGCAAAACCTGGGCGCATTATAGCAAAGTGATGGTCTCGACGTCATCTAAATGTTTGTCTCTCTCTCGCCCCACGTCTTTGACTTTCGTATTCACTTCAAACCTCTCGCACTTTCTTCAGCCGAAATAAGTTAACATTTTACCAGTTATACGATGGTATCTCCACCAACAGAAGATAAAAGGTTAAATGATCCCGTTACAGGTCCGGCGTGGCCCAGAGGGTTGGTAGAGGTACGAGTATAGCTCTACTTTTCCATGACCGTGGCACTAAAAGGGGGTGAGCGGTCAGCAGCACGCCTCGGCCACACTTTACCCCCGGGAAAGATCCGGTACCCATTTTACAGGAGGCTGGGGGGACCCCAGGTCCGGTCTGGACAGGTGGAAAATCTCGTACCCACCGGGATTCGATCCCGGAACGTCCAGCCCGTAGCTCATTCGCTATACCAACTGAGATACCCGGCCCACACCAACAGAAGATTTGCTGTGGCAAATGGGAGGCAATAGCTATAGTGACGTAATAGTTGCAGGTATTTATGGCTGAGGTTTTTATTTCATCGAGAAAAGTGTTATGATTTCCTGATTTTTAGCTTAATTTACTGTATTGTAACGGACAGTAAAGTTAGGGTGATTTATAAATGTGTTGTTGCCCTCTGTATAACAATTACAAAATAATTTAGCCTATTTTTACAAAACTTTTCTGTGAACCTAATACGCTGGCGCACTTGCGACTTTGTTGTTTTTAGGTGCGTTCGCAAAATTGCGGAAAGTTACTATTAGCTTCGTTGTGCCCGTCCGTCTGCCTGTCCGTCCGTTCGCGTGGAACAACTCGGCTTCCACTATACGGATTTTCCTTATATTTTATATTGTAGTATTTTTCGAAAATCTATCGAGAAAATTCAAGTTTCATTTCAATTGGGCAAGAATAACGGGTACTCTACATGAAGATCGATTTACATTTTTTATCATACCTCATTTCTTCTTAGGATGAAATATGTTTTAGAAGAAAGTTGTAGAGAAAATCAAAGCACATATTTTAAGTTCAGTAAACTTTTTTTTTTTTCCGAAAATCGTGTCGTTTATGAGATCATGTGGAAAACATAGTATAGCCGGAGAGACCACAGATGACAATATGGCGCATGCGCGTTTCATGCTGGATAGCTGAGGCTATAAACATGCTCTGAGAATACGTAATACTTTTACTTATTGCTCTCCCACTGCGACAGTGGAAAGCCGGAGAGACCACAGATGACAATATGGCGCATGCGCGTTTCATGCTGGATAGCTGAGGCTACAAACATGCTCTGAGAATACAAATTACTTTTACTTATTTCTCTCCCACTGCAACAGTGGAAAGCCGGAGAGACCACAGATGACAATATGGCGCATGCGCGTTTCATGCTGGTTAGCTGAGGCTATAAACATGCTCTGAGAATACGTAATACTTTTAATTATTGCTCTCCCACTGCCACAGTGGTTGTATACTCGCCACATTTTTACGTTCTACTTATATTGTCTGTCTTGATTCTCTTAGTTTGCCATAACTAACGGTCGACTGGCACTAAGTATGTATAATTTTTAAATCGTTTGTAAATCGATAATTACAAACCTTGAAGATGTGCGACGCCACGTGGTTATAACCAAAGAAATTAAAGTAGGGAGAGCCTGAACTTAAGTAAAGACAATATTTTAAGTAGTAGTAGTAGTAGTAGTAGTGGCAAATCTTATCAACTTAAAATGTGTACAGAAGGGAAACTATGACAGTGAGCTGTATTTGGAACACAGTATTTTAAATTTTGACGTTTTGCTGACCGTGCATCTCAGTATATTTATCTCAGTATTTAACCAACTTGATGCACAAATTTTGTTTCACAATAAGTTTTATTTCATGCCTCTACATTCATCAGGAGGTCAAAATTGCATTACACAGCCTCTGGTATCATCACACCTATATGTGCATCAAGTTGGTTAAATATTGAGATAAACAGTATTTTAAGTATTAATTAATCCTTTTAAAGCCGAAACCTGAACTGCTTTGCAGTTAAGTTCCAGTCTGTACCTCTCAGTAAATATATTCAGTTTCGGTTATAAAAACCAGTCAATGTTGTATAAGGAAATAATCGCTGTTTCCTTCTGAGATCCGTACAGAACATACAAATACAGTGTGTGGGCAGAACGAAAGGATTTATGAATCTTTAACCTAGAGATACGTATAGTAACCACTGGGATTTCAAGGGTAAAAGACGGTTTAATCTGCGGAGTCGTACTGACTGGGGAAAACCGAAACATTCGCAGAAAACTGTCCGATTACCGCTTTGTCCACTACAAACTGAAAGCATATCTTAGCGATGGGAGACTGGCGACTCACCTCATGAGCCATTGCACATTCGTGCGCCCCAGTTATTGACACAGAACTTGTACAGCTTGATTGTATTCGAACCGCTGTGGAGCTTATTTGTGTACTGACATCCCAGTACATTGGTGACTTGCAGACTAGTCCTTCGTGTAGCCGAGTTTATTTTCAGCTGTGTACCAACTGCTGAAGTAACAGTTTTACAGCGAAGTCACAGTGACAACAGACATGTTTGATTGCAAACTGAGTAATGGACCGAAAGTTCTGGTTCACGTAAACTGTAAGATGAAGCAAATATCGTTCCGCCTTGCTGGCTCCAAAATCTGTGACGTCTTTAATCCGTGATTCTGTGTCACAACACATAAATTCAAGAGGATCAGGGAAGGCACTGAAAGTTCTGTGTTTTTATTGAATGAGTTCTAATACAATGGGAAAGTGAGGTCAGACGTTGTGTGTTTTGGTCGGTACATATCAACGATTCGGATGAATCTGACAGTCAGTCCGTTCGGTTTTATGCACGTCCCCCATATGAACGTGACTTTTGAGTTCTAAAAGGCTTTTATATCGTTGCTGGTTTCTGAAATACTTAGCAGCTGGAAATCCGTAACTGCCTGGTTATGCTAAATTCATGTTTACATTTGTGTAACATTAGTTGAGCGCCAAACACAATTATGCTTTTGGAAATCAAGAAATAAGCTACGTGTTTTGGCTTAGAATTAAGCCGTAATTGAGTTATTTATAGCGATTTAAAAATAAAATTTAAAAATGCATTTCTTAAATTATAAAATTTTTCGTTCTTATAGTTACTGTAACACAGCGAGATGAACCACTTCGAAGTTATATCGCCTTTTATTAAAATCTTCTAAATATTCAAATATTCACTCAATTATTATACCAACTACTGCACATATATAAAATTTATAAAGTTTACACATTAAAACATTAAAGTGCTCCGACATGTTTCGGTCCTAGGACCATCATCAGGGAGCCGTATTGTCCTTGCTAAAGTTACACTATAAAAGTCACATTAATTTCGCTGTACCTCTTGGGTATGGTGATAGCATGCCGTGTTGTGTAATGTTATGTTGCGAAGAGTGCCCTGCTACGGATGTGCATTCTGTGCTTCGTTGCGTGATAATCACGCAACGAAGCATAGAATGCACATCCGTAGCAGGGCACTCAACAACATTTGTTATTGTTGCATCTAGTTGGCTGTTTATATTAATATTATTATTATTATTACAAAATACGTTTGCAGCAGTGTAGAACTGCCAGCAGGCAGCACCGCCGGTGCATTATACCACAAGCTGTAAACACAGTCTAGTGCTCCTGAGGATGGGCGTAATTATCGCCCGAAACATGTTGAGCTGATTGTAATTATTAACAAAATTTGCTATTGTTGCATCTAGTTGGCTGCTTATATTATTGTATCAATGATGCACGGCCACAGAAACATCAAACTTCCGCCTATTTTTTGAAGACCAATTTTAATATTATTCCATCTATTATTTGGATTTACAAGTGATCTTTTTAATTCGGTTTTTTTGACCAAACAAAACTCGGCTACCAGCTAAATTATTAAGGACTTGTAAAGCAGCTTTACCGTTAAAATATTATATTTGTTGCTACCCTTGCCTATTTGGGAAGTTAAGCCACGTAGTGAGGGTGATTTGGAAGTTTGTTAAGGTGCAGCTGGGAGTGAACTGGCTTAGAATCAGATGCAACAGTAAGGTTTCATGTTGAAATTGCTGAACTTTCTGGAGTCACTGTACAAAAATGAATATAAATTTTTCAGTGACACTGTACAGGTGCTGATTAAACGGAATATAGAGGTCGATTCATATACTTGTGCCTTATGTTCTATGATCACTTTATTGCACTGTATTTTCTTACCTGTCGATTGCCAGGAACTCGGCCAGCTTATTAATCGTTTTATCTTCCAATAATTCCAGTGCTCAAATGTAAGTAAACAGCCACTGATGACGTCGTGCCGTAACACACAATGTGGAGAGTCCTTTTATCTTCTGGTATCTAATATTTCTGCAATTATTTCTCCTCCACATTATGATACACAGATAATCCATATCGACGTTTCCCAACCTTTTTTTCCGTGGACGAATGATAATTTTTCGTATCTTAATGAACTCCCATCTGTAAAAAAATGTCACAGACCACAAGAACCTGATAGTGGGGAGCCTTTTGGTCGCCACGAGCGAGGCGGCTGGGTAACAATAAGAAGCGAAGGCGGAGATTACTCCAGCATTGACAATTGCCAGATAAAATACACCACAGTATTTCGCGGGATATTTGGTTTTTTTTGCGGTATTAACAAATTTTTATTTACTTAGCCTACGGTTTCTCGAGGAATTCGTACCGTTGTTCTGCGGAACCGTGGATGGGAAACACCGATATAGACCGGCATTCGAACAGGAAAATGAAAATATTTTCCAACTATGTGTGAATAGAGTTGTTTGGCAACGAAATTCTTATGTATGATGTACCTTTTGTATTGCAAATGCAAATACAGTAAAACTTCGATTATCCTTCACCCGCTTATTCTTCACTTCCTACACGTAACAATAATACAACCAATCTATACAACAATAAACCAGTCTATACAACAATACAACCAGTCTTTACAACAATACAACCAGTCTATACAACAATACAACCAGTCTATACACACCAATTATTATAGCATTCTAAATTTTCCAGATGAAATTTTGGGCACAGACAGATTGTCTGATTGTTGCGTGTTGTACAACACACATTCAGATTGTCTGTTTCTATTAAACGTCATGATGGCGCAGTGGCGTACCGAAGGGGAGGTTTCGGGGATCAACCCCCCACCCCCCCCCCCAACCACAAAACCCCCCAACAAGAAGTCACACAACCCC
>Ga0123354_10015340_pt1 | contig 11958 bp, 3 predicted proteins | sample TergutLab28metaG_2_FD_97872 | JGI IMG/M metagenome (GOLD analysis project Ga0123354, IMG submission 97872) | Labiotermes labralis P4 segment gut microbial communities from Petit-Saut dam, French Guiana - Lab288 P4 | ecosystem: Host-associated > Arthropoda: Insects > Digestive system > Gut ... | reverse complement strand
ATATATTAATGTCCGAAACATGTTGAGCACATAAGAAGTGAAATAAAATAGCAAGTGACATCAAGTTGGTCTTTTATTCTTCAACTATCACAATGATGCACGGTCCAATAAACATAAGATTCACTCTCACTTTATTTATACCTGCCATATTCTGGTCCTATTCTTAACTACAGCCAAAGCTCCACGTGTCTGTATACAACACAATCGTAAGCCCCTTGTCCTATCGAAACTATATATATATCATATGTACAAATAAACAAAACCTTACAATTGTACGAGAATTTGCGTGTTATAGTGCGGTACTGTTTAAAGAAATGTGTGGAGGAACAGAGCAATAGGGCGTAGATCGGGTATCAAACCCAGATCGGTGTGGAGAAAACAAGTGATCAGCTCCAACTGCGGACTAAGGCAGACAGAAACTACACGAAATGCCATAAAACACTTACAAAAAGCCAACATTCGTGTTGTTATATGGCAAGTCTCATACATTACACTGCAATTTAGTAGTGACGCTAAGTGTTTATTGTGTGGATTTATGGTGTCAATAAACTTGCCTCATGCGGGGTGAAGGGCTCACAGCTGCAGTGAAATCGAACTGGTAAATGCATCACTGATGTTTCACTTGTTTCACGGCGCTGCTGGCAATTTTTACAGCCCAGTTATGATGACTTTCAAATCATTTGCACAATTTCATCACTTCATGTTCTCCGGTATGGGAAAGTTGACAATACATATTTCGATTCCTGTACGTAATATTGTGAGGTGTTACAAAGGTGATAGAGAGAGAGAGCTGACATCTTGGAAGTGACGCCGCATTATCTGTTAGTTAGGTTTATCTGAACAGTCGATACACACACAGAACAAGAGGGGAAATACGAGTATATTTATAGCGTGACATTGAGACGCGTTCCCTTAACAGTTCTTACCGTGGAAAAGCAATCAGTATTACCCAACATATTATGAGTGTGTGTCGCTAACCTTGTTTTTCCAGCATGCAAATCGCAGGCGCCGTGTTACCACATTTTTCCACATTATGTCTTAAACTGCACGATTTTTGGAAGAAAGTTACTGAACATCAAATGTGTATTTTGATTTTCTCTAAATCTTCTGTTTGAAATATTTCTCGTTACAAGATCTGAGCGAGATGTAATCAAAAGTGTATATCGGTCTTCAAGAAGTGCCTGTTAATCTTGTCAGATTTTAATGGAAGTTGACTTTTCTCGGCAAATGTTCCAAAAATACTCGAATGCCAAACTTCACAACAGGTACAGTGGGAGCCCAGTTGTTCAGTGTGGACGGATGGACTGACAGGCCTGATGAAGCCGACAGTCGCTTTTCGCAATGTTGAGTAAGCGCCTAATATCTTCATGGTGTTAAATTAAAAAAAACTGCCCTCTTTATCTCCATCTTACTGATTTTTTTTTCATTACAAAAATTATCACTGTTTTGTAACTAACAAAAACACACACAAGGCGTTTCATAATGTTCTCCGTGAATACAAACATTTATAACGAGAAAATAATTGGACATAATTTCGTGGAATTATTCACAGCCACAGGAACACTGAAAAAGTTTTTTTTTTTTACAACTAGAGATGTTCGATGTGTGCACCACGGGTGACACGGCACACATCGATATGATATTCAAGTTGTTGCCACACACACGTCAACATGGGTGCTTTCTGCTTGCACAGACACCCAGTTTCAGTAAATTGTTTATATCACGCACGAATGGTGTTGTTTGTAGGCGGGTCCTTTGCGTACTTTGCACGAAATGCACGTTGCATAGCAACCACAGACTTAATCGTGCGATATTCCAAAACAGAAAACAACTTCTCCCCCGGAGCGGCCATTTTATCAGTACATACACTCGCATCGCCTAGCGGCAGAAATGTGAACTACTCGTACGATGAAAACCAACTTACTGGGGAAAATTTTTTTTTGAGTTGTTCCTTCTATCTGTACAGGTTTCGTAAATATGTGTGTTACGGGTTTCCTACAATAAATTTCTGTAATCCCGGAGAACATTATGAAATGCCCTGTATATATGAAGCAGGTCACGTGAGATCCAACATATTCGTATCAATAAAAATATTTTAAACAAACAGCTTTTTTTAAAGGCACAAATGAAACCGAATGGCCTTAAATTCAGAGCTTCATTATTACAACATTAAACCTAACATAATCGTTGTGTAATTCACAACTGAAAACGGCCATTCTGTTTTATACTCGCACACAGAAGCAAATTATTTCTTCGCTTATTACTCCATTTAAAGACAACATTAGTGGCCCAGAATTTAAAATGTCAAATGATTTGAATAAGATTTGGAAATGATATAGGTGTGTGTGCATACGTACGTAAAATCTGAAGTCAAGGGAGGCACTTTCGGTGTCGAGATTTAAACCCAAAACCTCTGAATGTATTTCTCACTCCAAAGCGATGCTCCGTCTTATATTTCGTAAAGTCGGTGATATATCGGACAGTCGGTGATATATCGGACAGTCGGTGATATATTGGACAGTCGGTGATATATCGGACAACGTGTCGATACCACGGCTGTTCGCAACTGAAGTCATCGATTAAATATCAGACTACGCGTTACAATCACTTGCCGTGGGGTACAGCAGTCTGCACAAATGTTTATTTATGCAGGATATCTGGACGTACATGTGGAGATCACAAGAGATGGACACTGTGTCATTACATGCGTCGGTCCCTGTTCTACAAGCACACTATGGCGGGCAGGCACACTTGTATATATCTGTAACAGGCGTTCCACGAGGTCTTGACATTTGCGACGGCCGTGCGGTAATGTACTGCTGTGGAACTTGGCGGGCGAGCCGTCAGATGGAGGACAGTCCATCCGCGGCTAGCCAACGTGCCTTAACCACTCCTAGGGAACCGTCCCTTACCAAAACATTATGAATATTTTAATCAGTGCCGCGTATTGCACGAAAATATTAAGGAAAAGAGAATTCGAGTACCAGACACCGGGTTTGACTGGACAGTACCCTGCTTCGTGTTCTGGATCATCATCATCATCATAATTCGTCACGAGTTAAGCCTTGAGAGACCTGTTTCGGCCTCATCTAATAGTCTCTTCAGAGAACTTCCAAGACGTCTACGTCCATCATCATCATCATCATCAACTTCCTCGATGGATTAGGTCGTTTGACCTGTTCCGGCATCGACGCATTGCCATCGTTTCCTGGGGCGTCCACGGTCTCTTCTTCGTCGAGGTTTGTAGGTGAGGACGTGTTTCGGTAGTCTGATGTTGTCCATTCTTTCAAGGTGGTTGATCCAGTTTTGTTTGTATTTGAGTCTCACGTCTTGTATTCCAGAGATCTCTTTCTTTCCTTATGACTTCGCTTCTTATTTTATCTAGTCTTGTGTACCCCCTAACACTTCTTAGAAAGCGCATCTCTGCAGCTTCTAGGCGAGTCATGTTTCTCTTCGTGGTTACCCATGTCTACGTCCATTTGGTCTATAATTCAGCATAAATTTTTGGCATCTTCTTGTTGTTCATTCTTGTTACGTGTCGTGGCCAACTCCATTTTTTCATGACATCCCAATGAAAATCTCGTCACACAGCTTGGTTACTTCGACAAGAATTCTTTCTCGTGTCCTTTGCCAGTTCAATCCAGCTAAATGTCAGGATAGAATACCGTATTAGACTACGAACCGCCTCCTTCCACACCCACTCCAATTCACTATTCACAGGCCTTCATAACAATCCAAGTTAGATAGAACGAGTTGTTAAGTTCAGCACTAAATAAAACAAGCACAAACAAACCCAGACAATCCTTTCCAATTTATTCCTCCATAAAACTGCCACAACACACGACTTAACCTCTACAGTTGTTTCAGGAGACAAGTAATATTCCTATCAAAAATTTCACAATCGTTTAAAATTTATAACCTGTAACAGGATTTATGGCACATATAAAAGTTAAGAAGACATTCTGCCTGTCCGAAAGGTACTTTCGACAAATGGCGCCATCTGTTCAAATATACGTAAAGGTAAGACAGTCACTGCATTGGCTATGGAATCACATGGGGGAATGGAGTTGCGATTCCAATCATTCTTAAACTCGAAACGATGCATGGGGATTGGTCAGGTTCACGCCTTGCCAGCTTAACCCCTGGGAAAAGCTTTTAATGAAATGCAGTTTCTTTTGTTGGTTGACTGCTAGATTGATAAAAGTTAAATTCTTACCTCCCGTAAAGATGTTGTATCAACTGAAAATGTCATGCAAAGCGGGATTATACTTTTGTTATGTTTTGTTGACCGTGCATCCCAGTATAATCTTTTTCAAATGAAACCAACTACATGCACACTAATTCTTAGTGTATTTATTTAAACTTCTCTACATATTTCGGGCAGCTATGTGCCCATCATCAGGAGAACTTACTGTTTGTACGCGACACTGGTATTTTTCACTCTGTATGGATGGCTGTCTGGTCTGGGATGGGTGGCTGTCTGATCTGCAGACCAACCAGCCACCCATACAGAGTGAAAAATACTAGTTTCACATAGATACAGTAAGTTCTCCTGATGATGGGCACATAGCTGCCTGAAACATGTAGTGAAGTTGAAATAAATGTACTGAGAGGTAGTGTGCACCTAGCCGGAATTATACATGTTCAGATGACGCACACAACCAGAAGAGAGGACTGTGGGAGACCTGCCAACTGTTTTCAATGTTAAAGCACTGTTTTTGGTAAGGGCTAAGGAAACATTTTTGAAAAGACTCCGTTAATGCAGCATCTGCCAGCAAAAGAAGAATAATGATTCCTAAAGACAGGGAAAAGAAATTATTTTAATTAACGGCCCATTCAGTTGCTTAGATTAAACGGTTTCGTTAGCAGATGTACGGAATGTGGTAACGGACAACTGGTACAATGACCCTGACAGGAAGAACAACAATAGTCACCGCGAAGTCCGTCTCGGCGTTACAATGTCCACCAAAAGCCCCACAAGGATTGGCCTGGGATCGACACCGGGCCTCGGCCGTGAGGTCGGTTGAGAACGATAAATGAGAAAGCTGCGGTTGTGGGTTATTATACGGTACAAACCTACAGTATTCCCAGAGCTTCTAAGGGAAAGCAAAATTAGTCACGCAGAATGGTCGATGTGTTGGCCAAGACCTGAACTCGAAATCACATGAATACAAAGCAGAAGGTTTCAGATTTGAGTAAGTTAAATGTTTTGTTTTTTAAAATTATGCACTTCCAAAATGTGCAGCTTTAATTTCGGCGCAAACGGATTAACGCTGTAAGTGGACTTGCTTCCTCCATCTCATAACCTGAAGATGGGAGAGACAGGTTCTACCTGTCACCTGCCTTACATACTTTCACCACCGCCATCACCTCTGATCTAACAGTTTTATTACTCTTGTTTTGTCCCTTTCGTTATCATTCCATTCAATACTCAATATTAACTGACCTACACGTATTTATTCACTACCCACGGCCGTTATATACCGTAGGCTAAATACTGACAGAGTCGCTAAACAAACCACAATATTTATCCAAAGTAAACAAAGTACATCATCACGAATACAGTTCTAGAAGAAATGTTAAAAACATGTTACTGAGCAACAGAAACAACGTCCGCGATTGGAAGCACAACCCCGCCGGGGGTCAAATCACGACGCAACATGGATATAATTCTAGGCGATTATGTTGCTTCTTGATGAATTCGTCAATGCAACAACAACCTCAATGCGACTCGGCTGATAATTAAATATTAGCCTTGTCTGCGGTAATCAAAGGGAAGGCAGCACGTTAGTGTAGGATAATTGGAGGCAGTACACGGTGACTAACAATACACTGTAATTTGTGGCAATACAGACTGGTAAAGAGGCAGCTGAATATTCAACACTGTGGCAACGCAGGATGGCACGGAATGCCTCGAAATACTGTACGCTTTGTGACAATACAAGATGACATAAAATGGCTGCAGTGTGTTGTTACTAAAGGTGATACACGGTGACTAAAATTGATGGTAAATTGTATGGAGATTCAAGTCGGTACAGCATCAATATATATATGTTCATATCCTGTACCAAACTGGGTTTTGCAAGTGTCTGCAACCTTTCACATTATGTGAAAATATGTGATAATCAAACAGGCACTAAGAATCACAGTAATTCCAGACAAAGAGCAATTATTTAATCTAGCATTAATTCAACAATGCGTTTCGGCCTAAAAGGTCATCATCAGGTTGAACAAGAATTAAAAAAGTGTATGGATACTGAGATCTCGACTTTTTTTTTTTACAGTTCTGTATTTTGATCTTGAGTATCTGAGATATAGGCGGGACAACCTTGAGAACTGAGTAATTTGTTTCTATTTTAAGGGACTGTGTCACATAACTATCAATATGGATAACAATGATAATAGTTTAAAAGAATTAACATTAAAATCGGTGAATAAGCAAGCACTTCTTCAGGATAAGCGCCTGCTTCTCCACCGATATTAATCTTAATCCTTTCATAGGCTTGCATACATAGGCTACATTCTGTCACCCGTTTTGTAAACCGCGAGAAAATCTATGGGTTACTTCTGGAATGTTTTGGTGGCAGATTAATAAGCAGACAATTGTGGCTTCCTCGTTAGCCACATCAGAACCCGAATGGTCTTTCTGACTTACAGATTAAGCTGAAGTATAAAGAATATAGCAATAAACCTCGCAGTTAGGATGATACAACAAAGTAAATCTGGATGTAAAAGGTAAAGGCAAAGTGATCCCGTTACAGGCCCGGTGTGGCCCAGAGGGTGAGTAGAGGTTTAGCTCTACTCTTCCATGACCGCGGCACTAGAAGGGGGTGAGTGGTCAGCAGTAAGCCCCAGCCGCACTTTACCCCTGGGAAAGACCCGGTACCTATTGTAAAGGAGGCTGGGTGGGCCCCAGGGCCGGTCTGGACGGGCGGAAAATCTCGTCCCCACCGGGATTCGATCCCGGACCGTCCAGCCCGTAGCTCAGTCGTTATACCAACTGAGCTACCCAGCCCACAAATCAGGATGTAGTGTCTCCAATTTCACCAGCATAACTTCTACATGTTAAGAGGCAAAACCTGCTTGTTAGCAGTGACATGCCTGTTAGCAGTGTCATGTCTGTTAGCAGTGACATGTCTGTTTTTCGAAGAAGAACATTTGCAGTATCTTGATAACTGCCTTCTTCTGGGCTATTACGCAGCGAGTATTGGCAATTCCTTACTGACTCTTCGGGACAACCTATCGACCCCGTCTTAAAGGGTCAAGACTCCAAGTATTATTAACCCTTGAAGATGGGCCCGATAGATTATCCCGAAACGTCGGTAAGGAATTTCCACTATTCGCTTCGTAATAGCCCAGAAGAGTGGGGTGGATGCTTCAAATCACAATTTACATCATCCTCTTTAAACATGTTAAGTTAAAACATAAGTTTAACCGCAATACAACTGACCTCACCAAAAGTTTGTTTCATAGGGTGAATAACAGTAACTGCAGTACAGGGTGATAAAACGCACGGGCCCCGACTACTGGCAAATTTGAATAGATTGCGTCGAGGCGCTGCCTGCTGCCAAAACGAACGGTCTCTGAATGTTCCAACAAACAACATGAGTCAGATAAACTAAGGACGCTGTAAAATGTGCCATTTTTTAATGACTTTCAGTAGGACCTACGTAACATCAAGAGACAATATTGCTTATTGAGTGGCAAGTGCGTTCACATATTTTATACGCACGTAGACGTTGTCCAAATGGCAGAAAAGAAAGAAATTCCGCGTGTTCCTATTTTGTCATCTTTATTATCAGCCTAACCGACTAAGTCAGAACACGCTTCCTTATAAGCAGAGTCAAAAAGTAAATGTGAAAAACTGTTGAACTGCGTACTAATTGCTTACCCTTATTACACAAAGTGCATATGCCTACTGGAAAATTCACGTTTTTTGAACCGTGCATTGTGATATACATAGGTAATAACAACCAACAAAATGCACACTTTCTCACTAATGATTTAATTAATCTATATTGTCTTCGACATGCTTTGAACAAACAAGTGTTCATCCTCAGTAAAACTTGTACATGCAGTTTTATGGTATTCTTTTACGCATCCGTATAGGCAGTCTCGTTGATGTCAGGATGTGTTTGAATATGAAACACATCCTACTGGACTCAATATAATTTCTACATATCTTATTCTCCTTGCGATTCTGCAGGTGTCTACGTCCAAGCTACGCTCAACCACCTGTCACATGTTCCCTCTATATGGTTTTTCGATCTGCCCCAACACGATCCATGTCTTTCTCGCGTCACTGAAGTGCAACGAATTTGTCTGCCCATTTGTATGCACCAACGTGTCCCAAGGCTCTCATTTCTGTCGCTTCTATTTTCTCTAGGTAAGAAAAGAACGAAATAAATTCAAGACTGCATTCTCCTGGGACGTGATGCCAAGTAATATGGCGGATTGGTACCGGTATGTCAGAGGTATTTGCTGAATCCTTCTTAAGGAGTGATGCTTGTTACATAGGGACAAGACTATACGGTGTTAAGGTTCTAGAAGAGTGGAACACAGACACACATCGTCGCGAACACCATAAACCTTACGAAATATGCGTCATTTTTATAGACTAAAATCCAAAAATTAGTGCACAGTTGCCGAAATTTTACCCATTAAGGAATTAAGGATTTTTAAGAGACGTATTTTGGCTTTTCTGCTAAAGTAATTTATAACTTGTATGCGATGGGTACATATTTTTTGTCGTTTCATCGTGAATGGTTTTTTGATGTAAGTAAGTTTATAGCAATCAGAGTCTAGGTAACCAGATACTTACTGCATACCTACACTTTCAAAATTGTAACAAGGGGTTAAAAATGAGAAAAATAAGGCAGATGAAACAATTTTCACGCGTACATTTGTAAAAGATTTATAGCAGTGGATACGTTAAATGTAAGCAAATGTACATACACATTTTAAGAGTAATGCAGTGCAGAGAAAAAAGTAGTAATACACTGAAAATATAATATAATCGACAAAATGTGTAGATCATTTTGGTTTTCGATTTAGCTGACATCAGCACGCGTTTAATGAGTTCGCGTTCTGCATGGAGTCCAATGAATCATAACCTGAACACAATTCCCCTCACAGATTCAACAGTGTCAATATTCTTGTTGCATCTCAGCGAAAACGCAAGAATCGCTACTGCAGTTCGCCGTATTCACTAAATGTGTGTATTTTATTCGTCTTCTGTTCAAAATTCCAATCCATTACGTGCAATTTTCTTTGGGGGGGGGGGGCGAACTTTAGCTGCTTTTTGGTCTGTTTTCCTCTTCACAAGTTTTGAATATTTTTTAAATGGGCTACTTGTCAAAAGACGACACCGCGAACTATTTTCGTTCCTCTTTCAGGAACACTGGAGCCTTTACGAAGTGGAGAATTCTCTAAAGAGGGATTGTGAACAACCAACAGTTACATGAGTCATGAACTAAAATGTAATTTTCTTTAACGTGTGTTATGTGAGTGCCAATTATGTGATTTCTTCTTGATCGAATGTTCCGGCCTTCTCAGAGCTTTCACTTGGTGCAAAATCGCATTCAGTGAAGAAGCGTCCAGTTGTCCTGAATCCTGACAGCGATTTCCCACAACCGATTTCTTTCGAGAGGATTGTTCCAATAATTTACTTACTTAATTACTCCATGGTGCAGAGTCCTTCTTGAGCAGCTAACTGGTTTGCAGCTAGTCAAGAAGGTTCATTACCGCACGCACAAGCGTCCGCACCGCATGTGAGTGTTTCTTAACATGAATGTTTTACAAGGAGGGGTTGTTAGCACCTCGCCCAACCCCTAAGCTGGAGGACCACCCCTTGTCGGCAGTCCGCGACTGCTTATACAATATATTCGCAGCTACCCACCATATTGGAGGCCGTTCCTCTATCCGCAACCTGAGGACGCGCCATGCCGTGGTGACTGGGACCACTACTTCTAATAAACTAGCAACATTAATTTGGGGCATAACCTATCCTGCGTACGATATAAGCCATGTCTCAAGCGCTCACTCTCTGAAGTAATCCTTTGCGGAAAACAGGCTGCAGCTTATGGATCGTAGTACCAGCTAATTGTGACAGTACTGCATCACGAATACCAACAAATACGGACTTCTCCGTTTTTGGAGAGCATTATGTGCGAATTTAAGGCCAACGAAATTTTATTTTTTGGACTCTGGAGAAAACAAGTAATGATATGTCTCGACCACGTGACAAGCAGTTCACTGTCCGTAGAAACGATGTTTGTGTACCGAGTAGGAGAACCGTTAGTCAAATGACGAACCACCGATTACCTCAAAAAGTATCAGTTGGTGGACAAACGTACCTGACGCGTGGACCCAGTCTACATGAATGGCAGTAACAACTTTCTCACCCCTGGCTACTCAGTCAACTGTCATTTCCCCTTGTATACACACAAATTGTCGGAGTTTTCTTGCGCCGTAGAAAATGCAAATTCTTCAATTTTATTGACCTTTAACCTTTCTCGCATTAGCATATTTTTCACATTTTTGTTCAATACGACCGCGAATTCAGTTTCCGTGTTACTTTAGACACAAGCTTCCCTCTCATATATATGCGATGAAAACCATGCACACGAAGGGACATTCTAATTCTGTAAATATCACTTACGATTTACCTCAACACATCCGGCGGCGGTGTGGGAAGCTTCCCCTTCAATCTGTTCTCGGAATTTCTAATTAGAAATTTTCCGTCCAACTAATATATCAACGACGGTTGGGGAATATTGCAAGTTTCACATCTGTTAGGATTCACGGTTCAGTTCTCCATGTTTTCAGAACGTTCTCCATATCTACTTATATCCTATGACCATAGATGTAATACTAGTTTCGCGTGAATTAAAAAATTGTACTGATAGCACTTAGGAAAGTGCAAAAATGAAGGTATTATGAAACCCGCTCTTTTCCAGTAACAGTCGCGCCGTAGTTCAACATGTTTGTTCATAAATGAACGCCAGTATTTGAAAAGCCAAATCCGGCGTCGCCTCGAATGCTTTTGAAATGTCCATTTTATACGTGATTTTTTTACTTTGAGCACTAAACCTCAGTTTTTACTGGTTTCAAACGATAATGTAGTATCCAGTGAGGTCACCGGATAATAGTTCAAAAATTCGGCTAATCTTAAAATAATACATTATACATGATCTTCTACGAAGTTCAAAAACGAATAAGCGTACTGAACTGTCACTTGTAAGGAGATTTAAAATAAATGCAATAAAAATGTGCCCCCAGACTGAAGGTAAATTGATCCAACAATTTCCACTGTCAATAATACAAAACTAAATTAATGCGCATTCCCCTTTGGTTGCTTTACAGATTAACACTGAAATCTGCTAGACATAAAATTCAATTATTTGTTACCAATTGACTAGAAAACCGAGCCGTACAAGCCCAAAGGCTGAAATGTATGTTTATTCTTCTGCAAATATTTGGACGAGATTTTACGGAGCGTGTCGAAATGGTTAACTGCAGTTAATTTCGTGGACGCTACAATGCTTCAATTATCAGACGCACAACAGGGGAAGCACAGCCCCTGTCAAAAGCATTTCCAGCCGTCTACGTGATAAAGTTTAACATTCAGATGTACAACTCGATGACAAAACATTTATGAGCTAAGCATTTGGGTAACACGCACGAATAACATCTACTTCCCAGAATTTCACGAATATTAACTTTCCACACCACAACAAAATCAGTATACAAAGAAGTAGTCCTGAAAATAGAAAATATATCTGCAATGTGTTAAGTCCTTTATTTGTCCAACTAATGCACACAAATTATTATAACATTGTTAAACAGTTAAAATCATTTAAAATTATAATAGTTGCTCCAACGTGTTTCGGTTTACATAAATCATCATCAGGGAGCTCTCAGTCTGTGCTTTGCTAAAGTTACAATGTTGAATTCGGT
>Ga0123354_10015337_pt1 | contig 11960 bp, 4 predicted proteins | sample TergutLab28metaG_2_FD_97872 | JGI IMG/M metagenome (GOLD analysis project Ga0123354, IMG submission 97872) | Labiotermes labralis P4 segment gut microbial communities from Petit-Saut dam, French Guiana - Lab288 P4 | ecosystem: Host-associated > Arthropoda: Insects > Digestive system > Gut ... | reverse complement strand
TAACTCATCAAATAAGTCGCAAGCTCCTGAGGATGGATGTATTAACATCCGAAACATGTTGAGCATTAAATAATGAAATAAAAAAGCAAGTGACATCAAGTTGGTCTCTCTTTATTCAACTATAGGTTCACAACTTTCCGTATTTTACCGTGAACTCTTTCCAGCACAGTCCTCAGCTCCATGAAGGAAAGTTACACAGCGCCACAGTTTGTAAATTTACCTCTAATTACTGGACTATTCTTTTTTCCCCCCTCCCTCAACTTCCGCTTTGGTGAAAAGCAATACTTGCGCTATACTTGGGCGGTTAGTCACCGGCTTCTTATTTCGCAGCTCCGAGTTCTATCCCTAGACAGCAAATGTGTGGATTTGTGTTGGATAAAATGACAACGTAACCGAGGTTTCTCTTTGTACTTTGATTTTAATACGTAACTTGTCACAATACCAACACTCCAAATTCGACGTCATTGACGTTCCATAGACGCTTTACTGTCCAGATAGTGACATCGTCACTCATGAATATCCGTCGCCACTATTATCAATCTTTGTGTGCAGAGGCATCAGGTAACTTCTGCAAATAAAAGGCCGCTGTTAAGTAACTTACAAGCAGATAAAGAAAGCAACGATTCGTTGGTTGATTTTAGTTTACCTGATGATTTCTGTTTGATTTTACTTTGATATTTCAGATCGTATTATAAAAACCCAAAGTTCGAAACACGTACGCTATAATTAGAGTACACAATTATATTCGTTGTGTCTCATAGATAAGAAACTTGGTCTTTATTCGCAAGGGAAGAATAGGGATTGAAACTATGTTAGAGAAAGAGAGCAGAGAAGATTGTTTGAACCTAAGAACGAAGCAGTAGTAGGAGAAAGAAGAAAATTACATAAGAGGAACTTCATTAACTTATTCATCACTTAATGCTGTGACACTGACAATAAGATTGAAAAGACGCGTATTAGGATAGGGGTGTTAACAGAAATGGAAAACGGAGGTGAAGATTGGACGACACGGCGAGAGTTACCGTGGGCGTTAAAGGATTAGGATATGAGAGCGCGGAGAGGATCCAAATTGCTCCGGGCGGGGTCCAATGCTTGGCTGTTACGAACACGGGAACAGAAATTTTACGTTTCATAAAATGTGAGCTAATTCTTTCAGCACGTATGAAGTGCTCAATGCAGGCCTTGTAATTTGGAGTTACCACGGAATTTAATTATACAGATTGTAATTGTTCCTCAGACGATTTTACGACGCTGGAGCATATAAGCTATTTAATACTTATTAACCAAGAAATAAATAACCCAAATAGAGCCGAATACAAAGGGCATGTACATGCAGTTTGCCCAATTCGGCAACCAGAAATGTAAGAAAATTCTACTGTCATGAGGACGAGTGTGTTTTCATCATTCGTAAATCCATGAGCTTATACCAATCTATTCGAGTAACGCCACAAGAATACGCCATGCATAGCCCATAAAATCATACTTCTTGGGGGCATGTTACGCCTGTCTTTCACGGTGTTTCGATGGTGATTCTATTTACGAGTCGTTGAAACGTGTGGAGGCGATGTGTGTTGTCGACTGTTCGAAAAAAACACACTGTTTCCGTAACGTCGTGAATACAGCTCACGTCCACACGGTATCAAGAACCAAAAACACTATCAACAGCGACGCTATTTCCACACTAAGTATGAGGAATAAAAAATATTCCGCGAGACATTAAGCTAGTAAATACGGTGGTAGCGGTCGATGATGAGGGTTGCTGAACTGGACGTTCACTGTGGTCACGAGTCTTCTGCCATTTTTCAGACGCCTGAAGAGATGACACGATGGATTAGTTTTGAAACAAAAAATTCTATACGAATGTATAAGGTTTATATTAGGATTTTTAAACAAAGGAGTTAATAGGAATGAAATATTCTTTCGTTTTAAAACGTGGAGCTATTCTCTACAAGTATCTGCAAAATTTCATACAATGAAACCAGTGAAACAACAGGATGTGATTAAGGACAGAAAGCCCTTATCAGGGAACGATTTGTAACCTTTATTACGGGAACTATTTGACTCAAAACAGAAAAAAAATATCATACCGTCAAACGCTTTTTCTAAAAGTACATACCAAAAATTTAATCAGTTTTTCCTTATCGACAATAGAAACTTATACATTTACGGAAATAAATTGTAGCCATAATTTGCTGCGTTTCATATCTGTAGAGGCTTTAAAAATATCGCACTTCATTTAATGAATTGTACTTGTGAAATTCTGTGGTAAAAAAGAACTACGTAGGGCTGACACATTGCTGCAGTATTCCGCGTATACGAGTATTAATGATGTAGACGTTTTAAACTTAGTGTCTTTTTTCTCTGTTGTTGTTCTCTCAGTCTCCCATTTTTAAATACAGACAATCCCACGAAGCGACTGACATTAAATATTTGGGTTACGAAGGAAGGAAGTCTGCTATATATTCGAAGCCCCGTCCAAAAAGACCGACAGTCTCGCAGTACATGAACCTTCCGTCACATTATTAACATACAAACATAGCTATTACGCAAAATAATCAGGAGACATTAGTGGAACTTGATGTTTGTATGACCGTGCATCACTGATACAATAATATGAACAACCAACTAGATGCAACAATAACAATTTATTTATAATTTCAATCAGCTCAACATGTTTCGGGCGATAATTTCGCCCATCCTCAGGAGCACTAGACTGTGTTTACATCTTGTGGTATAAAGCATCGACGATGTTGCCAGCAGGCAGTTTCTTGGCTTTTACAGGGTAGTGGCTGAGGATTCTGTTCTTCTGTGAGATGAGGAGGTATCAGTGGGTGATCATACAACCAGCGTTTTGAGGCTATGTGGTATCCTTACATACAAGGACTGATAGGTCCCAGAATGAGGGCACTACCTTGCTTCGAAACATCGGGATCTGACGCAGCTTTGTATCAGAGAATGTAATACTTTCCTTCTGGATTAACAAGAAATTGGTTCAATAATATAAACAGCCAACTAGATGCAACAATAATAATTTTATTAATAATTTCAATCAGCTCAACATGTTTCGGGCGATAATTTCGCTCATCCTCAGGAGCACTAGACTGTGTTTACAACTTGTGGTATAAAGCACCTCATCCTGGTCAACAGCAGGCAGCTTCTTCGGTGCATTATACCACAAGCTGTAAACACAGTCTTGTGCTCCTGAGGATGGACGAAATTATCGCCCGAAACATGTTGAGCGGATTGAAATTATTAATAAAATTATTATTGTTGCATCTAGTTGGCTGTTTACATTATTACATTAGTGGAATTCTATATGCAACATATTACTCGAGGCCTTCTTATTTAAGCATTTTTAAGTTCAGTGTCTTAATAATACAACCATGGTGATTTTGAGAACTTGTCGGTGGTTACTCAAGTTGAACACCATGTGGAATGACGTTATGTCGCTAACTTGAGAATTATTATAATTTCATACTTAAAATTTATGACACACTGTTACAAACACGCTGCTGGTAAAATGACTAAGTCAATAAGCCCACGGAGCAGAATAATCATTTTACAGCTAATAATTCGTCAGCTGGTCAGGAAATTCCCCGCCTTTCTGGTACCCGAGAATTCATCACCGCGCTCGCAAGACCCAGCCACCTTGCCCTTTCCTCATCCACATATAATTCATTTCACGCCTTCCTATCAATACACACTAGGAGTTCATGTTGTAATGATCAGCTGGTCAGATGTCAGACTCTCAAAGCGGAATACCAGGTTCATTCCCAAATAAATCCATGCGCGATTTATGGTGCACACAGAGGTCTTGATGCACAGTTTACGAGTAAGTCTCTTCCTGCTACCAGCTACCATTCCACGAGTGTTCTTTACACGTAAGCAGTCATTATCATCATCATTATCATTAATATATCAAGGCTGCCTTGTAGCCAGACACATACGCCTGTAAATTACTAAGCAATGCACATATGGCCCCTCGGAACCCTCGAGCGCACCATGCCACCATCAGCTTCTTCTGATATATAAGAGCACATCCAACCTCTTAACGTATTCACCTCTTCCTGAAAATATTCGGGGACTGTCTGTGTTAAAACAGCTATTTCTCTTCCGAAAAGGATATTGGATGGATTCTATATTAAGATTACACCATACCATTAATCTCACCATACACCGGTGACAGATGATGTTTCCGAATGAAGAGACTGGCAGGTTATAACAGAGCGAAGAAAAATGAAACACGTTAGGCATTAACTATTGTCACCGTTGCTCTACAGCATTACCCTGTATTATAGAACGGAAAGCAGTCTTTAGGCGTTCTTTTACTTCATATCCACATAGGGACACAAACTCCAACAAGCAATGCAAGTAACTACCGGACAATGCTGAACATAAGTAAATTTTAAGTTATTTTCTTCGGTAACTGAAGATTCAGTAAGTGTCAGGGAATATATTTAGATATACGCAAATGGAAGAACAAGGTAATGCAGAAAATTATGTAATGAAGATGTGTGTAATTTGTGGTGCACAACTAAAGCTACTGCGAAGATTAGATTAGACTGTAGGACATGGAGCACGCGCGAAGGAAATGAACAAGACAGGCAAAGTAACTATAGCGTAACATTAAGGCGCGTTCGTGCAACCATTGTTGCAGTGGTAAAGCAGTAAGTAGTACATATTCTGAGTGTGTACTTTTAGACTTAGATATCCAGCAAGCAATGCGCATGCGCCATACTGTCATCTGTGGTGCGTCGGGCTGTACGACATTTTTCCACATTATCTCATAAATGACAATATTTTCGAAAAACAGGTTATTGAACATAAAAAGTGTGTTTTGATTTGCTCTACAACTTGTGTAAGAATCATTTCTCATTCTAAGAAGAACTGAGCGAGATATTATGAAAAATGTATATCGGTATTCATAGCTCCATTTATTCTTGTCCGATTTTAACCCTTTAAACGCCGAGTTAAATTCCATATGCCATTTGCTGGCATTATTAGTAGCTCACCATATTCTCCACATTGGCAGGATAAGGGTTAACGAACTTGAATTTTTTCGTCAGTTTTTCGAAAAATACTCAAATATCACATTTCATGAAAATCCGTCCAATAGGAGCCGAGCTGTTTCATGCGGGCGGACGGACAGACATAACGAAGCTAATAGTTGCTTTTCGCAGTTTTGCGAAAAGCGCTTAAAAATTGTACGGCTGTAACAGTTCTTAAGAGAAAGTCAAAGAGAGAGGCCAATTTTGATGCCAAAAAGTGGAAGTGAGAGCAATATGAAAATGAGCGGCGGGAAAATGTTACAGCATTTAAAGGTCTATCACAATTAATCTCACGGATGGATGTAACGATAAAACGGTCCAAATATTGTCAGGAACTATTAGCAGTTTGTGGGCGGGTTTCCATAAATACGTTCATATTAATATCTCTGAATTCTTGATTCTATGAGACGAAAATGGATAGAGGATATTTGAAAACATGATATGAGAAAGAGGAAGTGCGAGCAAGATGAAAAACAATACACAATGCTAGTCCACAACTTATATTTGTCGAGCAAATCCATTAGGGAACATAATGAAGGAAGGTACGACAGCAGTGCATAAGCTCATAGGCCACACGGAGGGGGTGAAGACCGCGTAGTTCCCCACAAAACTTTATTGGAAGGCGTCGAAAACCTGGACATAATTGGACGGTCGAAGGTAATGGCACATCCTGATAACAGCGTAATTTAATAAATTGTTCTACTGGGAGAAGATTTAAAAGCCATATGTGAGTTTCTGTTCAGGTAGGAACGTCATGCCTGAAAAATCCAAAGTTCACATTGAATTCACCCAATCGATTTACCACTGACAGACCCTAAGGGGACAATCTAACAACAGAAAATTTCTGTTCCTATAATAAGAAGTAGCTGCTGGCAACGTGGATAAATCAATGTCATGAAACTTTGTGGGCTGATCACGTACTAAAGATGGCTGTACTCAGAGAAGGCAGTGGTTAAGGTGCTTCGCTACAAATCGGAAGGTCGCTGGTTCGATTCCAGATGGCGTCATCGGAATTTTTCATTGACATAATTCTTCCGATCGCACTATGGCCCTGGGGTCGACTCAGCCTCTAACAAAAATGAGTACCAGGAGTATTTCCTGATAGTAAAAACGGCCGTGGTGTAAGACTGACAACCTTACCACCATCCTGGGCCATTGTCACGTAATCTGGGAACCTTAAATTCCTGGAACCCTCTGCGCACCTCGGACCTGTAATGGGACTGATTTACCTTTTTTTACTCAGAGAAGGGGGACAGGCGTTGTTCACGAGAAGTTTACAGGACAAATGTAAAATAATGTTTAATGTTATACTACCTAAATTACAGTTAAACATACCGGTATCCCCGAAACAAACAGTGCTGTAATAAGGGCATTATATTCTACTTCAAACTCTAACATATCTATATTTAATGTTTGTAAGTATGCAAACTTCTACATCGATGTATTATCAACGTCAGGAACAGTGCAAACAGTATCATTGCTCTCTAAACTCGTAACTGCAAGAAACAAACCATCGTTTCCTCTAACGCATATTCGCAGGTTGAAAGTATGGTCATCGAATGTACGTTATCTTACTTCAAGACGTGGGTTCTGATGGTTTATATGGCTTATAAACACCCACTATATTTGTTGGCGTATTAAACCGCCATGTTTTATTATCACTGTTTTGCAATTTTGGTTTAGAAAAATACCTTAAGAATATCCAAGAAAATCAGGGGAGGAACTGGAATTTAATGAGCCGTTGACAATATTGATTCATGAAAGAAAAGAAAATCCGTATCATAGGACTATAAAGAGTTTCTCAGCCGGTTGTTCGTGAAACCATCGATGTTACCGAACGACATACGGAGAGGGCGTCTTGTCACTGTCTTGCTACAGCTAGTAGTTACATTATAATAAAGATAAAAGGTAAAGGTAAAGGTAAAGTGATCCTTTACAGGCCCGGTGTGGCCCAGAGGGTGGGTAGAGGTATAGCTCTACTCTTCCATGACCGCGACACTAGAAGGGGGTGAGTGGTCAGCAGCACGCCCTGGCCGCACTTTACCCCCGGGACCCATTTTACAGGAGGCTTGGTGGGCTCCAGGGCAGGTCTGGACGGGCGGGAAATCTCGTCCCCACCGGGATTCGATCCCGGACCGTCCAGCCCGTAGCTCAGTCGCTATAGCGACTGAGCTACCCGGACCACAAGTTTCCTTATAATAAAAATGGATAACCAAAGGAAATATGAAGCGACCAGGTTTCATACAGAAATAAAAATGTATTGATTCTTGAATGAATGTGATGAAGAATGGATCCAGCTGGCTCATTATAGGGTCCGGTGGTGTGCTGTTGTGAATATTTACAGGGTTTCGAATCCGTAGAAGGCGGGGCATTTCTTAACTGATTATGAGATTCTTAGATTTTTAAGAAGACCGCTTTCATGTGTGCCTAGAGGCTTTAACAGCTTTGTTTGTTAAGGTTAGAGTCTTACGTGATATGGCGACACGCCGACTGGTAATTAGTTAATGTTGTACTCTTTTGGATAAAGTTAGCGTATAAAATTTATCTCAAGAAGTACTTTGCCTAACTCGAGTTTATTTGAATCTGATGTTTATTGGACCGCTCATCATTGTGATAACTGAAGAATAAAAAAACCAACTAGATGCCACTTATTATTTTATTGTACTTCTTATAGGCTCAACATGTTTCGGGAACCACTATGCCCATCATCAGGAGCTCGCGACTATGATGTTGATTACCACAATGGTCGTTTCGTTCTTGGTTTGCTGTAGGTTGGAGGTTAGATGTGGTTAGGCTGGAGTAGTGTCCAGGCTGCTGGCTATAGCACGACTTCTTCAGTTCACTTCGAGTTTATTTGTGTATTTATTGCTTGTGAAATACATTTACGATTCTTGGAAATGTTTTGGTTGTTTTTTGAAGAAAATGCACAGCCAGAAAGAAAAGATAGTTAAAAGGAAAATGTTAATTATATTTCTGTGTTTTAGAAGAGCTAAAATGCTTTTCTGTGGAACTGCTTGTTCTGCGTATTTCTAGACATAATTAATGCCATTATAAGACACAATTCTCAACCCACGTTTATTATTTCTGAATGTAGTCAGCTGCAACACCGAACATCGTGTATTATATATTTTAACACAGTGTTTAGTGATATGGTTCAGTTGACGGCACCCCACCTTGAAGACAAACACAGGCAGCATATTTAGTTCGTCGTCAAAAGTTTTAAGTTTATTTGTGTAACCGAATTACCCAGTTGAAGTTTCCGCAGTGCGAGCATTTTGACTGAAGTCTTCCTGTTTACTTGTGTCTCGTTTGCAGTTTGTGAAAGCTGAGTACAGTACAAACAATGGTGATAACTTGATTTTCTTTCTGCCACTCAGAAGAATTCAAATCTAAAACAAATCCACGGATTTCCATAGAATGCTCTATTATGGGTCTCCAAAGAATAATCGCACAAATTTAAATTAGTTTCAATGCAGCGAATTATAGTTTCTGCTCCGTATTTCGCTCACACTGAACTTTAGGAAATGAAGTAAAACCTGTAGCTAAGGTAAAGGTAAAGCAGTCCCGTTACAGGCCTGGAGTGGCCCAGAGGGTTCCAGGAAGTTAAGGTTCCCAGATTTTATGACAACGGCATAGGTTGGTGATAAGGTTGTCAGCCTTACGCACCGGCCGCCTTTACCCCCAGGAAATACTCCTGGTACTCATTTCTGGTAGAGGCTGAGTCGACCCCAGGGCCATAGTGCGATCGGAAGGACTATGTCAAAGAAAAATTCTAATGACACCAGCTGGGATCGAACCAGCGATCTTCCGATTTGTAGCACCTCAACCACTGTGCCACCGCGGTCCCAAAACCTGTAGTTACGCGACATAAAACGTAGATAGAATCATTAACGCAGTACAAGCACAAATATATTCTGCTATGTCAAATATTTAATGTCTAGTGATTACTTGATTGTGTAGGATAGGATAATTTGACAATACGAAAGCCAGTAAGATGGGGAATCAAGCGGTATAGGCCAGATTTAAAATATTTACAGTAAACATGACGGATTATGCATCTAATGAATAACGGATCAGAAAAGGACTCCCTTCCGATTTCGATTTTGTTTTCAATTGGCCCAAAGACTTAATTATATTTCTCTATGGTCAGTCACAAGAAGTTGCCCCCTTCTGCGGTTCGCGAACATTTTAAACCCGTGTCCAAATCAGGCATTCCCTGAATCGTAGTCGGTAACTTTTATTCCGGAATGCAAGTGCTCATACCAGATAGACAAGATAACTTCTATTATCATCGTCCTATCTCAGTGTGGTCCCTTACTTTGAGGTTTATCGATAGAAGGATGTTAAGAATTTCACATTTCCTCTGCTGTACTAGGTACACCGCCTACATGATAATTCTTGGTTTACACTCGATGAATCAGGAAGAAAGGTCAGTATTCTGGGAGTTGATTGTATCGATCATTGTGAGAAAAAAGGTTCACATGAACATGTGTCTAATTCTGAATAATTATCGAGATAGAGTTGTGTGAATCTACAAATTATTTGCTGGTAATTTTATTTTAATTTTAACTTAAGATTTTAAATAAAGTGTTTGTTACAAAGAAATGACAAATTCGTTGCAGTTCACAATAAATGTCCGAAAATCCCACCGCCAATGTACTTCGTTCCTCATGTGCGAAGATCGAGTGTTATTCGCCTGAGTCGATCTTCGCATTTCTTTGTGCGGGCAGTAACAACAAAAATGCGAGCAAGCGATTCGACTCGTGTGTCCATCTTCGCTCTTCACCCAACCCCACAAACAAAAATCTAATGCGGTTACGTCTGGTGATTCAAACAGCTCTATCTCGGTAACCATTCAGATCAGACACATCTTCGTATGATTTTTCTTTTCCACAATGACCGATACTACTACGTTCCAAAATATTAACCTTTCCTCCTGAAACTAGCTGTATATCTCAGCATTATTAGATGATGAGTACAAACCATAAAGCTTTCCATTAAGTAACATTCCTCACCGTTCTACATCCAATCTTCCAACCTCCGTTTTTCTCAGCAATTCATTCTCCAACAACTTTATTCGAACAGTGAATTATAAAGGATCATATCCCGCAGCTACAACTCGTAAAATTGTGATTTTAGTCTATTATAGGTGATATTTTGTGGGCCGGGTAGCTCAGTCGGTACAGCAACTGACTACGGGCTGGACGGTCCGAGATCGAATCCCCGTGGGAACGAGATTTTCCGCCCGTCCAGACCGGCCCTGGGGCCCATCCAGCCTCCTGTAAAATGGGTACCGGGTCTTTCCCGGGGGCAAAGTGTAGCCAGGGCGTGTTGCTGACCACTCAGCCGCACCAGTGCCGCGGTCATGGAAGAGTAGAGCTATACCACTTCCCACGCTCTGGGCCACACCGGGCCTGTAACGGGATCGCTTTACCTTTATATGTGATATTTTGATTTTTTATATCACAAAGAATGACAAAAAGCTGTGTACTCTATGGGTGTAAAAGTTTCTCGAAATTAAGCTGCTGATGTTGCTATATCGAATGTCCACAAACGTTGCTTGTCACTGCTGTGACAACGAACGACACTTATCTAAATGAACCACTGACTCTAACAGCCACTTTTATACGAAGTATTAACACAAATAATACGACGAAGCCGAGGACAGTTCGAAAGGGATGAGTACTTGGGGCAGTCATTTCACGTCAGTAATCGTCAATCGCTGTTATACAACAAAGTTTTAATTTTGTGGTCAAGTTGACTACAAGAACAGTTAACTAGAATTTAATACTACCTGGTGGTCAAAGCTAGAATGCGAAACCAAAATATTATTCCAGGGAACTCCACACAATATAACTCTACAAATCTATCAATGTGAAATACAAAGGTGCGGCCTAATTATGGATTGGTGAAGACGACGTTTGGAATGTGCCGCAGAGTATCTGCTAACAATAAACAAGTTATAACAATTAGACCTTACCTAGAAATCGGCTTAAAATATTCTTTTTTTTGAACAGAGGCATCATGATGTGCTTATAAATGTAATACAATATTAAATAGTGTACGTCAGCGCAACTACTTTATTACACAAGGTAATTACATAGGCTACATGTTTCGACTATTGATCAGTCATCTTCAGGCCTATTTTGTCAATTGAGTCACAAGATGCTATGCACACACAGGGATTTAATTTTTATGTATTTCCATGAATGTAAACACTATGGGATCCCAATGTGTGCATAGCATTTTGTGACTCAATTGACAAAATAGACCTGAAGATGACTGATCAATAGTCGAAACATGTAGTCTATGTAATTACCTTGTGTAAAAGTAGTTGTGCTGACCTACATTATTTAATATTATACTGAAATATTCTGTTACATTCCAGCAGCAGTAGAATTACTTAGTAGGAAGAAATTGGTGCAGGAATATTAGGAGTTTCCTTTAGTAATTTTGATACTTATTCGGCTGATCAAGAAATTCCTTGCTTTGAGTCCAACCCAGAACATTATTAACGTTTCAAAAAAAATTCCGCCCTTAAACCACATCATGAGCCATACTAATCCTTCTTGAAACATTTCCTTTATGGAAAATTGTCCAGCGCCTCCTGTTGAAATAACGACAACAATAAAGCATTACGTTTAGGATAAAGAGTCCATTCCCGTTATAGGCTAAAAACAGATCAGTACTGGCGCAGTTGTGCCCAATAAATAAAAACATTCTGAGCCTCAGGACTTCTAAAAGTGAGGTAAATATCTGGTCTATAGAACTGTACCTCCCTCTGCTCACATAAACTAACTCCGTGGCCTTAGTCCGCACGCGAACTATACCGACAGAGCGGCCGCCGCCGGTCGGCGAAGTTAGTGCCAACTTTTGCGGATAGAGGGGTGTCACGTGGTCAGCGCAACGGGT
>Ga0123354_10015336_pt1 | contig 11960 bp, 10 predicted proteins | sample TergutLab28metaG_2_FD_97872 | JGI IMG/M metagenome (GOLD analysis project Ga0123354, IMG submission 97872) | Labiotermes labralis P4 segment gut microbial communities from Petit-Saut dam, French Guiana - Lab288 P4 | ecosystem: Host-associated > Arthropoda: Insects > Digestive system > Gut ... | reverse complement strand
TTTGAATGGTGCATGGCAACAGATGTCTAGACTACTTTTCCTAATGTGAATTTGTTTTGTTTGAATGGTGCATGGCAACAGATGTCCAGACTGCTTTTCCTAATGCGAATTTGTTCTGTTTGAATGGTGCATGGCAAAAGATGTCCAGAATGCTTTTCCTAATGCGAATTTGTTCTGTTTGAATGGTGCATGGCAAAAGATGTCCAGACTGCTTTTCCTAATGTGAATTTTTTTTTTGAATGGTGCATGGCAACAGATGTCTAGACTACTTTTCCTAATGTGAATTTGTTTTGTTTGAATGGTGCATGGCAACAGATGTCCAGACTGCTTTTCCTAATGTGAATTAGAGGAAGAATATTATTTGTTAATTTAATCTTTGCCATCCCGAAATATTTAACACATATAAATATACAATGATGTGTTAGTCAAACACAACAAATCTTTATTATATTTATTATTGTATTAGGGCAACATGTTTCGATTCTTATAGAATCATCTTCAGGTCCTTCTAAGGTACAGATCTTTACATAGCGATGTTTAAAATGCGCTGTGGGATCCCAAACGATTACATTCTTGATATAACTAGGTATAAATTGCATGTGTCGTTATGTTCTTATTGTACAATCAGGATCAGGATATGCCGGTTAAAGTTTTAGAAAAAAGGTATATATGTATGTATATATATATATAGACATACACACACAAACACACACATTTTAGGGCCAGTCCTAGTACGTATATGTAATTATATATACTAAGGCGACCTCCGGAATATATAATTGCATAAGGTGCCTGGTGGAATGTGGCCACATCAATGAAAACTGAGTTCTTTGGTGCTGAAATCGAGGGGAAAACCAGAAGCTAAGATAGCTGATTTTTGAACAGCCCATTTGAAGGTACATAGAGGAGGTACAAACGTTTGCAAAAATTGTACAGTTGGCCATATTATCGTCACCGTGCTGAGTTGTCTGGCCAGGGATTGCTGGTAATTAGGAAAATGTATGTAGTCAAACACAACTTAATCACTGAGCTGTATTTAATGACTGTGATGGAAACAACTACATGTTTCGGACTGTATTGGCCACCATCAGGTTGTCTAGGGAACTTAAGGGCTAGACAACCTGATGATGGACAATACAGGCCGAAACATGTAGTTGTTTCCATCACAATCATTAAATACACCTCAGTGATTAAGTTGTGTTTGACTACATATATTTCCTAGTTTCACACGCACAAAGGGGATGACACACTTCCTAGATTGCTGGTAATATTTGCAAGCAACAGAGTTTTGGGTAACGGGTGCAATTGAACCTTCGATGAAGAGCGTGTTTCGTTTGTACGGGGGAAATGGAACGGTGTGAGTAGACGAAGATCAGATGTTGATTTTGTTGTGCATTTTTGTAAAAGGAACAGAAATGCCGATTGAAAAACAGGAAGCCACATTACTTCGTTTCTTCGTCTGCAGTGCCAGTCCGAGCCACATTACTTCCGTTCTTCGTCTGTAGTATCAGTCCAAGCCACGTTACTTCGTTTCTTCGTCTGCAGTGCCAGTCCGAGCCACATTACTTCCGTTCTTTGTCTGCAGTATCAGTCCTTTCTATATCTGCAGTGTCAGTGCTAGCCAAATTTCTTCCCTTCTTCTTCTTCTTCTTCTTCTTCTTCTTCTTAAATATTTATAAATATTGTAGCCAACACTCAAAACTCTAGTTACTGAAGTACTGCAATATCATATGTTTATGATATTACATTTATAGGTGTAACAGATTTTGATTGGCCATGTACAGATGACTGTCTGTGTGTGTCACACCATTAGTATTTACGAAAGAGTATCAGCAATGAGCCCCAGTTTAAAACGTGATCTTCGCCTCTCCATGAAGGTTCTTCTTCAGCAATATCACAACTCCCCGCCATCCCCCTTCCCCCAGACAAAAAATTACTCTATGAATTTAATTAATTTGTCGATGGGAGGTGTGCAGAGAATGTACTGCTATTGTATGGCTGCAAGATTGGCAGCATCCTGTGGAACGGTTTCTTCATCATGTGAAGGTGTTCTGATTTCCACTCTAACAAGTTACCCTTTGAGTCATTAAACGTCAAGCATTTTCGCAAGAAATTAAGTTTGGCGTTACGTTAATTTCTTACGTCAGCTGACAGTGCGGAAGCAGGCTGACAGCTCTGTGGGAATTCAGCTGTGTGCTTGGGAACGACCTTATTGTGATGTCGTAATATCTACCGCATGAGATGCTATAAAACAAGGCACAGCTAACTTTCATAACACCTAACCTGAAAGGTTAAGAATGTGAAATTGTTTCTGTGATGGATATGAAGAAGTATTGGCTGAGTAGAGGTATATCTCCACTTATTCTTAACTTCCACATTCAATTAAAGTGGACAGCATGAAGCCCTTCCTGTTTTACCCCTGGTAAACACGGTGTTGTGGCAGCATGCTGCCACAACACCGTGTTTACAGAAACGAATTAAATTGCGAATGTTATAATATAACTTTAGCGAGGAGAAACATAGCTCCCTGATGATGATCTAAAAAAGATCGAAACATGTCGGAGTGATTTTTAAGTGTTTTTATGTGGAATTTGTATAAGTGCAATTGTTGGTTAAAAATTGAAGTGATGTTCGTACATGTTATAAAAATTTCAAATTCCAAATGGCCCCATATTTAGGTCGCCTGATTATCAGATTTGGGCCTCTTTTGAACCGAAGCCCCAGCCGTACCACTCTGACGTCACTAAGGACTATACTATACAGTGAGTCGTGTGTCAGTTCTTCTGTCCCTAGTACTGCTATTCCCACACCTCACTTCACGTGTACAATAGCCTATATTGTGCTCTCTCATGATTAGCGTTTTCATTTCAAATTCCCAAAGACATTTGTACTTGTCACAATGTACTGTGACGGCCCCTTAACTATCTGCAGCAAGCAGAACACGCGTTGCATTTATAGGCGTACAGCTTCATACTTCCAGATTTTCACCTATCAATCCATGACGTCATCTTTATGGAGCGTGTAGGTAAATCAATTTACTTTACTTTCCAAATCCTCTCCGGAAAAGAAACACATTTAAGAACCAAAACAATGAGCCATAAAGAAGAAGCAAGGAGTAATTAGTGAAAGCCTGATTGTTTAAATCGTTATGCGTTAGGCAAGGGGATCGCGTAATAAGGCGTTTAATGGGCAGACAGACAGACACACTCTCTCTTGCAGGCTGTTACAGCTGTTTAGTATTTGCTGAAAACAGGAAACACTGACCAGGGAGTTTTTTATTTTTATTTTTTTCCTTAATATTTGCCATCCAGAAGTGTTTAACACACATATATAAATATACAATGATGTATCAGACAAACGTAACAAAACTTTATACTGTTTATTATTGTATTAGGGCAACATGTTTAGATTATTATAGAATCATCTTCAGGCCCTTCTAAGATACAGATCCTTACTTAGCAGTATTTAAAATGAGCTGTGGGATCCCAAACGCTTACATTCTTGATATAAGTATGTATAAAATGCATGTGTCGTTATGTTCTTATTTACAATCAGAATACTTATTACTAAAACTTTAACCGTTACATATGAAGGAGGTTACACGTATGTATTTGAGATGTGTTGTTATAGAACTTTGGGTATTGTTGTATATATTGTTGCTAATTATGAAATATGTATATAAGCGTTAAAATGTTGAAACATTAAAAAACCATGCATTAATGTTGCGTTTGGTAAGTGATATCTTCCCTACGTTGATATTATATTCTTGACGAATTTTATAATTAGCAACAATATATATATAACAATATCCAAAGTTCTATAACAACACATCTCAAATACACACGTGTAACCTCCTTCATATGTAACGGTTAAAGTTTTAGAAATAAGTACCCTGATTGTACAATAAGAACATAAGGACACATGCATTTTATACATAGTTATATCAAGAATGTAAGCGTTTGGGATCCCACAGCGCATTTTAAGCATTGCTAAGTAAGGATCTGTACCTTAGAAGGGCCTGAAGATGTTTATATAGGAATCGAAACATGTTGCCCTAATACAATAATAAACATAATAAAGTTTTGTTGTGTTTGACTGACACATTATTGTATATTTATATATCTTAGATTTTGCACTCGGAACTGCAGTTTCTTAGCATTTGTGTAAATGTCAGGCTGTACCAGTAAACTGATGCCAAGAGTTGTGTAGAATTGTTAGATGAGGACGTCTCCTTTACACTTGCAGCATCACACAGAACACGTGTCTTGCAGCACAGTGCAGACACGTGTTCAACTGCTGGACACTGTGCTGCAAGACGCTTGTTTTTTTCCCCCCCGTTAAGTGGCTGCGTCTTGCAAAATTAATACTAATATTTTCTGGAGTTTTGTGAGAACATAAATTTGGTCTACTTAATTTCCTAAACAAGGAAACAAGGCTGTTAATGTTGTGCTTCACGACTTCGCCGAGGCTTTCTGTACTGTCAGTACTGTCAGTATTGTCATTACTGTCAGTATCTGCACATATAAATGTGATTTAATTTGCGCCCTTCAGAAAAATATGGCCTTCCTTGTGCTGATGTTCACGGAATTTACAAATGTTGGAACAGGTTCACGTGCAGTTTTGAACAGGTTCACGTGCAGGTTTGAACACGTTCACGTGCAAGTTTCAACAGATTCACGTGCAGGTTTGAACACGTTAACGTGCAGGTTTGAGCAGGTTCACGTGCAGGTTTGAACAGGTTCACGTGCAGGTTTGAGCAGGTTCACCTCCACGTTTGAGCAAGTTCACGTGCAGGTTCGAACAGGTTCACGTGCAGGTTTGAACAGGTTCACGTGCAGGTTTGAACAGGTTCACGTGCATGTTCGTACAGGTTCACGTGCAGGTTTGAATAGGTTCATGTGCAGGCATGAACAGGTTCATGTGCAGGTTTTAACAGGTTCACGTGCATGTTCGTACAGGTTCACGTGCAGGTTTGAATAGGTTCATGTGCAGGTTTGAACAGGTTCATGTGCAGGTTTGAACAGGCTTAAGTGCAGGTTTGAACAGGTTCATATGCAGGTTTCTCGTATACAGTTTCGCCGATCGGACATTAAGCGTGGGAAGTACGGACAGACATTTGTTGAAGGCCTACGGACGTAATTTAAAACTCACAGGTGCTCTCTTTTGAAACACAACCAAGTGGATCTGAGGGCTTTAAAGTACGTTCATATAAAAGATGGAGATTAAGTACTTTTAGTCATTCCGAAGTCGGTTGTATGAAATAAACCCTCTGATGTTTTGAGAATGAACAACAGTGAGACTGAACTCCCTGAAGACGGCATCAGTAAATAATGTAGAATCACATCGGACAGAAAATTATTATGTGATTTAATGTACACACTATAGTGCACATAAGGTTTGATTTAATAGATAGTGTCTAGCATACGATGTAGGTTACGAACGATAAGAGTACTTAGAATAATAATAATAATAATAACCTGCATACAAGTTGGTTTTATGCATACAGACTTGAAGGTGGCACAATGCGTGTGGTCGAAATGTAGTCTTAGCAGTTTTGAAGCTGTGGTGATTTTAGAAACGTAATTTTCCATTTGTTCTAATTATGTGCATATAACAAAACGGGTGTCACATTCCAAGAAACCTAAACATCCCTTATTCTCCCTCTTTAGACCCCCTGTTTATTACACAACAACATTTATAAACCAATTGACCAATCATATTCTTTTACAGGTCAGCTGAGGCGCTGCCATGCTCATACGACACCCGGCGGCCATATTGGCCGCCATATTAGGATATTTCGCACCGATATTTTCTCAGGTATGTTCTTTTCCTCTTTGTCTGCCTTGGGACATGAGTTTCCCAATCAGCTGGTGGTGGTTCCGAACAAAAAGACATTCCTTAGTGAGAGAAAGTTGTGGGAAGAATGTACTGAATTGGCAAACCTGCTTGAATCTCGCCACAAGGCTCATTGTCCACAGACAAATGCTCAGAGTAGAAAGCGAATTAAAGCTAGTTTCATACATTGCCGAATGAAAGCAACAATTAGACGTTGCTTTTAAATCTACACCCATTGCTGCCTATTGAATAGCAGTTTCTTTGTTTCTGCATCCTTCATTGTACCTCGCAGTAAACGCAATCACTCTAGGTTATAAAAACCAATCAGTTAATGTTGTATAGGGAAATAATCGCTGTTTGTTCTCAGATCCACACAAAACACATAAATACACTGTGTGAGCAGAAAGTGGAATTTTTTAATGTTAAAAATGGTGGTACTTTTAGTGACCACTGGGCTTTAAAGGATTAATTCTCTGTTATAAAAACCAATTAGTTAATGTTGTATAGGAAAATAATCGCTGTTTGTTCTCAGATCCACACAGAACACATAAATACAGTGTGGGCAGAACGTAGAATTGTTGAATGTTGGACCTGGTGGTACATAAAGTACACTGTATGCTTTAATGGTTAATTACCCACTGCAAATTAATTGCCATTAAATTACAGTTAGTGATATCACTGTCTGTAACATGTTCTGCCGCTCAGAACTTCTAATTACCTTAATACAAACCGACATCTTTCGCTGTTCCCACTTGTCTTCGCGTGTCTATATTCAGCCTGTGACGTAGCGCTGCCATGAGGTAATTCCCATTTATAAGCTCGGACAAATCCACCAGGCATCACTGCAGTCGCTAACTGGAATGTTTGTTTCCTTTGCGAAGTTCTGGGCATTCTTTAAAGGCGTTGAAGAAGACAAAATGTTCATTCACGGCCGTTTGCAACAGTAGTTATGTGTTTCGTAAATCACAGATCTGATTTCCACTGCCGGTTTAAACAATTCAGTTTTCATAATCGGGTTTATACAGGGTCATGCGAATTCTAAAGAATTCGCCCTTTCATAAATTTTATATTCATGGGTCCGTGCATCGTGAAACAAATTTAATAACTGTTCAACAAGATGCTAATTGGTTTTATAACAGAGATTTAACCCTCTAAAGCTCAGTGGTCACTATATGTACAGTACCACCAGTTTAACGTTCAACAATTCTACGTTCTGCCCACACAGTGTATTTATGTGTTTTGTGTGGATCTGAGAACAAACAGCGATTATTTCCCTATACAGCATTAGAGAGAGAGAGAGAGAGAGAGAGAGAGCGAGAATGATTATTTTTCGACTTTTAGGCGCTCTATAGAAAGTAATAAATAAGAACACATTATGTGTAGATTGTCCCTCAATTAAAGTATTTTCCAGTGTTTATCATGAATACAAAAAGCGAATTTAATAGCTGTCCAACAAGATGCGACTGTATTCAGTTTATTACATTTCTGTAGGCAGCTCTACATGTTTCGGGTGTTGACACCCATCATCAGGAGCTGGTACAGCTGTAATTACAGGTACTGGCACTGGTCAACCGGGTCTACTACCATCCGGTCTCTTTTGTTGAGTTGGAACAACCCAACAACGAGAGCAAATGCTTAACAACGAGACCAGATGGTAGTAGATCCGGTTGGCCAGTGCCAGAAGCTGTAATTACAGCTGTACCAGCTCCTGATGATGGGTGTCAACACCCGAAACATGTAGAGCTGCCTACAGAAATGTAATAAGCTGAATACAGTCGCATCTTGTTGGACAGTTATTGAATTCGCCTTTTCGTATTCATGATAAACACTGGAAAATGCTTTCATTGACTGACAGTCTACGCGTAATGTGTTCTTATTTATTACTTTATATAGAGCGCCTAAGAGTCGAAAAATAATCGTTCTCTCACTCTTCCCCCCTCCCCCCTCGCTTTGGGAAGTCAAGTAGTCCCGTTCAAATTACCTCCCATTTGCGACAAGAGTGTCACAAATCAAAATTTGGTATTTTTGAGTCATCGGTGTAGAAAGAAACTTTTGCAGACGAACTTTTAACAGGTGTAGTGTCATAACGCAGTTTGCAAAACTCGCCGCTGTAGAGCAGTTATGTCGACGTTGCACTCATAGAAAATTATAGCACTTCAAAATCTTTTAAAAGTATTTCCTGAAAAAATCACACAGTTTGAGTTCTGACACTGTTGTGGCAAACGAACGATATGTATTGGTTTATTTTTGTATCAGTTTACATCACTTTTCTTGCGGCCTCCAATGAAATTACATTCCACGCGCGGTCCATGAAGCCGCCTGAAGCTCTGAAGGTGCGAAACGCCTTGGTAAAGTGTGCATAGGCGTTCTTTTTTTTTTTGTAAAGACAGTATATATACAGTGTGAAGGTAGGTTTTCACTCTTTTTATAGACCACGCAGGCCCCTAGGGTGAGTAGAGGTATAACTCTACTCTTTTCTAGGACCTTCGGCACTAGATGGAGGTTGGAGTGTCAGTCCCACGCCCCGGCCGCCTCTATCCCCGGAAAGACCCTTTACTCATTGTACAGGAGGCTAGGTGGGCCCCAAGGCCGGCCTGGACGGGCGTAAAATCTCTTTCCCACCGGGATTTGATCCCGGACCGTCCAGCCCGTAGCTTAGTCGCTATACCGACTGAGCTATCGGGCTCACTGTACAGTGTGTAAAGGTAAATCAGTCCAGTTACAGGCCTGGAGTGACCCAGAGGTTTCCAGGAAGTTAAGGTTCCCAGATTTCATGACAAGGGCGCAGGATGTTAGTAAGGTTTTTACCCCCAGGAAATGTTCCTGGTACTCATTTCTGTTAGAGGCTGATTCGACACCAAGGCCATAGTGCGAACGGGAGGATTTTATGCCAATGAAAAATTCCAGTGACACCAGTTGGGATTGAACCAGCAACCTTCCGGTTTGTAGCGCAGTGCCTTAACCACTGTACTACCGCGGCCCCCACTATACAGTGTGTACAAGGATAAATTACAGAATTGTTCCTTAACCAGTTTCAATAAATATTTACACTATGGTACAAGTGGAACTGAATAATATGCATATAAATGAAAAGGTAAAACAGTCCCATTACAGACCCGAGGTGCCCAGAGGGTTCCAGGTTAAGGTACCCAGATTACGTGACATTGGCCCATGATGGTAGCAAGGTTGTCAGCCTTAAGCACCGGCCCTTTTACCCCCAGGAAATACTCCTGGTACTCAGCTTAAAACTAAATGAATTTTAAACAAAATCCGTTTATTATAAGAAATTTGGGGTCTCCCTTCTGCTACCGACCACGAGACCCGAGTGTCTGGGAGCTTAGTGTAGACATTTAGCGACTGTGTCAGTGATTCCTCCGTGGCTGAGGTTTTTCCATGCGTTTACCTCAGTTGTAAGGCAATTGCCAGGGTATAACTCGCAAAGATGGGGCACGGTCCGCCCTCTTCCCAATAAGGGGAAAATTTTTACGCGGTTATTCCATCGTTAATTTTAGTTTGACCACTCTGGTTTCGATTTCCAGAAAGCTTTCCAACCGAAGTTGTTATTTGTGTTGTTCTACGTATTGTTTGTGTGTAAACGTGTACTGTACTACTGCCTCCGGGTGTCAACCCAATTGAAGTTAACAAATACAGGGTGGCGCGGAGCCGACTGACATTTTCAAATGATCATAGATAATATGTGTAAACAGGGAAAAATAAGCGAAACCGTCTATAAATACGTCCAATTATGCTATTTATTACCCACAGATTACAAGCTTATTTTCAGAACATCAGGCAGATGGCCTCCGTTTACATCAATGCATTGTTGCAAGCCTGTCTGGAAGTTGCCGTACACGCGCCTCCGTAGGTCCTCATCAATAGCCGCAACTTCGTCAACAATGGCTTGTTTGAGTTCTTGATTAGTCATGATACGCCTCCGGAACACACAGTCTTTCAGGAACCCCCATAGGAAAAAATCTGCTACAGTCAGGTCGGGCGACCGAGCAGGCCAAGCGATGTCGCCGAAACTACGAACACAGGTAACACGTTGTTGCACGTTCCAACGCTCCATTGCGACTGACCATATGAAACGGCGTCCTCTCCTCTACCGTTCCCCTTCCCGCCAACCACGACAAGCTATCGCGCCGGCGCAATATTCAAATTCGAATTGTGTCAGTCGGCTCCGCGCCACCCTGTATATCAAAATAGTGTCAGAAGGAAGGATGGAGTCACGTTTGTGTAGAGAAGCACAAGAGGCACAATGCCTCGCAAAGGCTGCCCCAGCAGAGTACTCTCTACCACCGCCATCAGACGAAAAGGAGATTTAGTGACACCGTGACGTCACCACTACCTTGACAGTGTTGTGTGTTTAGCCCAGTGTACAGAAATAACAACACAAGGTCACCTATGGCACTAGCACTTGTCAGTTTTTATAGTGCATAAACTATAAACATTGTGGAATACGTTTCACGTGCTGCCTGTCACGTGCACCTATATCCATATACATGGCCAAGTACTTGTACAGGGGTGATGATAAGTCCTTAGCCCGACCAGGAAGGAAACAAGCCACATTCCCCACATTTTATGGAACTTGGGAGGTTCATCACCACATTCACAAGAGTCCACCACCTGACCCTACCCTAGCCAATTCAATCCATTCCTCTGCCCATCACACTTTTGACAGGCGCAGCTTGTTTCCTTCCTGGTCGGGCTAAGGACTTATCAGCACCCCGGTATTTTGTGTCGGACGTAACTGTTGATGTTGACTGACGAGTAAAGCGTTGACCTTGGCAGCGTATTGGGAGTCCCTTTTCTCCAGGCTGAAATATATGATATGATATATTTATTAACTGCAATTGGGTTGCTACTCGGTGGCAACAGTACAGTACACATTTACAAACAAACAGTACAGTGAACAACACAATTAATTAGGGAAGAGTGCGGGCCGTGCCTTGTCTTTGCAAGTTATACCCTGGCATGTGCCTTACAACTGAGGAAAAAGCACGGATAAACTTCAGTCAGGGTAGTCACAGAATGCCAGCTGGAACTATGAAAATAGAATATACAGAACAGAGCATACAAACAATAAGAATAAATAAACATGACAATAAGACTACATAAGTTACAGAATTAAACAAAAGCATACAAAACATACAACAATAACAGATAAAATACACAGTTCATATTACGGGTAAAACAGAAATATGTGTCTCTTTATCACTTTCCACTTGTCGCCATTTTAGGTGCTTAATTTAAAACAAGCCCGAAGTCAAAGTTATGCACAGCTGTCACGAGACAGAAGACAGCAAAGAGTAATAGCATTAACTCGCAAGCACAGCACACAAATACACTTCAATCAGTTTTTAACTGTAATGTGTCGCTTACAGGTCATAAAGTTCTAACAGTTTAAAGTCTTGCCCTGAAATCTGTCACGGTCAAATTCGTACTCCTGAGCCACCGACAGTAATAGTTTGTGGTAATTAGGTATAGGCTCAGTTACTAATCACTGAACTGAGTTCCACTTGCTGCATACACTATTGCACATTCCTGATCAGAGTATTTTTTTTCTTTTGTTGTGTATTTTGTCAGGTGGTCGTTTACAATGTTTTAATTCGTTATATTTTCTTTTTTACAGGGACAAAATAGTAGTCTGTTCGTATGCCCAAACGGTAAGTGCGCTTCTATGTACGTGTATTTACTTATGTTAAGTGCTGTCAGTGCATTATGCAGCACATTCAGCGTCACGGTCTGTTGCATTACCAACACCGTGTTTATTGTGAGATACGTCGGTTTGGACATACCGGTTTCGTTATGCTGACGTCATCATCAGTGCCACCAACGTCCTGTAGTTGCGTGTTAAGCGCCCTGTACACACCGTTAAACTGAGCGATTTTACTGTGTGACGTCCTACCTGACGGAAAAACTGAGCAAACTGCGCAGTTTTGACAGGCAATAGCGCAGGCATCAGAACTGTCCTTTCCAGCTGTCTGTCACACAGAGAATTGTGCAGTTCACTCAGGGAATCCCACAGTTTCCGCAGTTTACCTGCCGACACCACGATGGCATCATCTATGGCACATCCGTTTCTAGCAATTCATTCACCAGATGAGCATCGCACGATATATTCC
>Ga0123354_10015335_pt1 | contig 11960 bp, 6 predicted proteins | sample TergutLab28metaG_2_FD_97872 | JGI IMG/M metagenome (GOLD analysis project Ga0123354, IMG submission 97872) | Labiotermes labralis P4 segment gut microbial communities from Petit-Saut dam, French Guiana - Lab288 P4 | ecosystem: Host-associated > Arthropoda: Insects > Digestive system > Gut ... | reverse complement strand
TAGTACCTTGAGTTCGAAGTCATCTCCAGATACAGCTACTAACAGCTCTTTGAGTGGTTTAATATTGTGTACTCCAGCTACAAATATTGGTGGTGGTTTGGGTGATTTGTTAGTTGCTTTTTCTCCTCCTTCATCTTGGTCATCTTCAGTTAGTGCATCAAATCTGTTTGTAGTTTGTGGGGGTGGCGGTTTCAGCCAGTAGTCGTGTAGTTTGATTTGTTTGTTTTTTTGAGTGTGGGTTTCAGGAATATCTCTTGGTCGTTTCTTGTATTCTACTTTCTGCCAATGGGGCTCGGATGTCGTGGACAATGCTGGGAATGTAGAGGTATATTATTGGTGATCCATGGATTGAGCGTGATCACTATTTACAGTGTACTGAGTTAAGGAACGTACTTGCTGTTTTTGGTTGTGGTTGGGCGTCCTTGCCTGCGGGGGCGGTGTCTACTGCATCGCACTCGGCTTCTGGTGAGAATGGTCGAATGAACCCTCCGCTTCAGGCTGAGTATACTGCATGGGCTCTTGGCCCTGCATATGCACCATCGTCACTGTAGACTGACAGTGTTGAATTTGTAGGCTATGTTCCGTGTTTAACAATTACTGGGTACTGTGTACGTTCCTTGTATGGGTGATATCGATACTAATATTAGGATGGCCGACACTGAACGAGGTCGGTTTACGTTGTAAATATCACAAGCGTCAGGCGGAGCGAAAGGCACACGTCCTTACTCGGCAAACTCGAGCGGATACTGGCGGGATATAAGAAGGCAAAATCGCAGTGCCACTAGTAAAGAAGGTACTGAGCCAGTTTATTTCCGCAAATAGTTTGTGCTCTAAACTCTGCAGCAGTCAATGACATAGTTCGTGCTCGAAGAGAAATTCAGTGCCACTGGAAACAATCGGCCTGTCACACTGTGGCAGCACGTAGGCAGGGCGGTCAGTACTATCCGTGCAGAAAAACATGACCGTCTCTGAAACGCTAGTTGTCCGTCGTAACGTGGTGCAGTTATGTACACCTGGCTTCTCGTCAGTCTCTACTGTGTCGAAAATAAAGCACATTTATAAGCGCTCTGTGCTCTGTATCACAGAAATACGATGAAAGAGTTTTGAATTTTTTTTCTTATTTCCTTGTTTGTGTTTTTTCACAACTCCACTGGTATTCTGTATTATTTACACAGAAAGTTTTATGTCAGTATGCTAAGTAACGTAGATAACACGCTCGCGTCTGCCGTTCACATCCCGACATGTCTGGTATCAATCATGGTTAAGAATTTGAAAGATACACAAGTGTGATAATGCTTAATGACATACTCCTATGAAAACCTTTCAGTTCAGTGACACTTTATAATTAGTAGGTTACTCACACAAACGAGACTATTACCGTAAGCTTACTTTATTTTCTGAAAATTAAGCTAAAACTTACAGGTTGAGCTTAATATACGAGTAAATAGAGGCGTTTTATCCTCGCCAGTAACAACAGCGTTTGTATCCATCTCAGCGTCATGTGCAGAATTCAACGTGGCAACTGGCGTGGCTCTGTTCTACTATTAAATTAAGTGTTAGGTGCTGAGAACATGAACCTTTTCAATGCCAATTTTCATCTAAGTAATATTTAGAACTGCAGTCTCCAACGCTCAAGCGGTAATGATTGTGAGTTGCGTGTACGAAGCACTCTTTGCGAGTCTGGGCTGGGACAGTGGCTAGTCTGTGAATGGGGCTTGGTCGTTCCATCCAGGAGAATGTCAGGATAGTATTTCAAATTAGAACAGATTGCTACCTTTTACATCTTTCCAGTGAACTGTTCACTAGCCATGCTGCTATTCGATTCTGATAAAGAAACTTCAACAGCGAACCTTCAGCGAACAAACTCATGAATAACATACCGGATCTCCACTACAAATCTGATCCGTTAATGTTGTTTTGGAAAATATTTGATGCTTATTAAGAGAACCATAAGAAACACATCAACATTTTAAAGACGAAATGTAATCTGCTTTATATAAGGCATCAGTCCGTACCGCGCTGTAAACACTTTCCACCACGGTTATAAAAACCAATCAGTTAATTACGTATAAAGCAAAGGTCGCTGTTTGTTCTGAGATCCGTACAAAACACTCAACGCAAAGCGAGCACCATGTAGAATTTCTGAATGTTAAACCTGGTGGTACGTAAAGAAACCGCTAGACTGTAAATGTTTAATACTGTGTGCGTGTGTGAGCGAAATGCAGAGATTTTGGATCTTACAGAAGCTGTTATTTTATTAATCACTGTGATGTAAAGGAGTGAAAGGCCCTGAGTTTTTCTTTTTTCTTTTAGACTCCTCTGTCGTCGAAGTGAGTTTCGGGTTTAGACTTCCTTTTAAGATCATACCTGAGCAGTGAGTTTTCCTCATAAATCTGAGGTTCCATTAAAAGCTTGATGTTTTGATATACAGCTTGAACTTTCTCATTTTAAAAATCGTTTGCAGCAAGTGCCAGTCGATGGGACCTAAAGCGGGGACAAATTGAATTCTGCCGGCCTTTCAGAGCACGCGAGCTAATTCATATTCATGTCATCATGACCTCGTTTTTGTCACAATTATTGACGATATTAATTTAAATTCTGCGCCATGACATTAGTGTTACTGTGCGGAAAGTAGAAAATGTTTAATTCTAAACGCAATGAGAATGTATTTTCCAGTCAGCACACGCAATTTTGCACAGTAATGTTTTATACACGTACTAGGTCAGTTGAAAAGTTATAAATAAAAGTCAGAGTGGAGAGTGAATATACTTTATGGGAGAGTGCTCTGTTTCTGTAGCAGTAAACACGTTTGTGCCTTCTTTGCACAAATATTTGGAAGTGAACGCAAAATATCCTTCTCTCTCTTTCATTTTCGAAACAAAGTTTGATTGTTTGAACCGCGACAACGCGCTGCAAAATTTTTGCCCTTCACCGAATATTTTTAGCTTGTTGAGAAATAAAACAGGAAGTTTAGTGGAATATCTAGCAAGCATGAGAGAGATAAGAGATGAATGCAAGATTTTAGTTGGAAAATCTGCTGGCAGCCAATTACTTGGAAGAGCTGGTCACCGAAGGGAGAATAATAGTAAAATTCGAGACCATAGTCTATATTTATTGTCAGTGCGAACACAACTTTTAGAACACTGTACATTAAATTGTAATCTACTTCATGTTTTGGCCGTTTGGCCATCATCTGGTAGAGTTTACAACATACGCAGAAAAGAATACCGAGAGGAGGGCCTCGACCTCGATTTTCTTTTCCATGTATGTTGCCGGAAAGTCAACCTGATGTTGGACAAATAGCCAAAACATGACGTAAGTTACAATCGAATGTACAGTATTCTAAAAGTTGTGGTCGAACTAACAGTAAATACAGACGTTGATTTACAAATACAACGGAGTGACGCTACCAAAATTTGCGATACACAAAGGTTCTATATAGGGTAAAAGTGAAGAATGCTGTCTTCTGGAACCTGTTACATTCACATTGACGGTAGGCACACTTCTACCATCAAGATGAAGGCAAAATTTCTTAAGAAATATTGGTGAATAGCTACCAGATTACACGGCGTTACATCTCAGAATACAGGAATTAATATTAGAGTTACTGAATTAAGACGGCAGAGTATACTGGATGCAGCTGGCTCACTCTAAGGAAAAATGCCGGGTTCTTGTAAACAGAGTAATAGAGCATTGGGTTCCGTAAGATGTGGGCAGTATTTATACTAGTTGAGCAAGTGCTTATCCCATGAAGGTAGTTTATGTGTTTAAGAATGGTCTATCAACACAATTTACTGTGAGTAACATACGTGCTTTTTATCGGGCGAAAATGCAGTTACACTGGGGACAGTAGGACTTGAGTGTGCGTTGTGGAAGGCAATACAATATTAACCAGAACAAAACAAAAAAAAAGATCAGTCAGCGCAACTAGGTTTTATTGGAACCACTCAATTTATTGGAACCACTCAATTTATTGGAACCACTCAATTTATTGGAACCACTCAATTTATTGGAACCACTCAATTTATTGGAACCACTCAATTCGTCATCAGGTGTATACAGATAAAGTACAACGTATCAGTCAAACACGACAATTTTCATTACATAAAATGTTATTTTAGGGTGACATGTTTCGACTTCTTCTGAGTCATCTACAGGCCCTCTTAAGTATAGATCCAAGGTTAACAATGATCATAGTGCATTCTGGGATCCCAAACGCTTTCATTAGGAAGTATACTTTTTGTAAAAGTACTTTTACATTGGGAAGTATATTTGTAGAAGTACTTTTACATCAAGTATACTTCCTCATGTATGCGTTTTACAAGTATACTTGTTGTAAAAGTACTTTTACGTTAGGAAGTATACTTGTAAAAATACTTTCACAACATGCACACTTCCTAATGTAAGCGTTTGGGATCCTAGAATGCACTATGAACGTTGTTAACCTTAGATCTATACTTTAAGAGGGCCTGAAGATGACTCAGAGGGAGTCGAAACATGTCGCCTTAAAATAACATTTTATGTAATGAAAACTGTTGCGTTTGACTGATACGTTGTACTGTATATGTATAGATAAACACATCGGGATGGTTAGCATTAAGAAAAAGGTGTATACAGACTTGAAATTTATAGACAAATGCAACTGATAACGTTCCATTCTTAATGCCTGTGAGATCACACATTACGTAAAGTGTCACTATCAAATTGTTATATGTTAAATAAGCCAATGATAAAATAATTGAGAAGATTAGGATTAAAATCTTTTGTTAAGGTGTTTAAACTTTTGTTAAAATTTAAGGTCGAATAGGCCAAAAAGTTCAATATGGTGTCTGTAGGTTCTGCAGGATTGAGCCTGTACATGTAGTGTGGTTGCCATACGAGCAATATAATTGTGTTTATTCCCCCGTGTGTCTGGTTTATTCAATACGATTCCAAGTGCTATAAGGGGAATGCAGCTGTGGGGTATTTTAAATCACATTCTGTTTCCGTAAGATGTAAGTTGCTCGCATGAAAGTGCACCTATGTTGCTGCAGAAGACACGGTCCCCACAGCTGCAGTGCCGCACGTCGCAGTGCAGCATGTAGCCCTCAGTTCATAACTCGGTCCTCAGATCAGCTGTCCGAGGAAGTTCCTTTCCTCTTTCCAGTACTATTTTCGGACAATATCTGAAATTAGGCCTCCACCGCTTCCTCACATATCTTTTCCACTACGTATTCAGTAATTACGTTGACTGGGATAGCGCAGACGGTATAGTGACTCGCTACGGGCTGGACGATCCGGGGATCGAATCCCGGTGGGGGGCGAGATTTTCTGCACCCGTCCATACCGCGCCTGGGGCCCACTCATCCTTCTGTATAACGGGTACCGGTTCTCTTTCCCGGGGGTTAAGCGGCCGGGTCATGGCGTTTACCACCGTCCCCATCTATTGCCGAGGTTAAAGAAAGAGCAGAGCTATAACTCTACTCCCGCTCTGGACCTTCATGGCATCCTCTAGGGTGAACTTCTACCCTTATATTCGCTAATTACTCTATCATTCGACCTTGTGCAGTCCGAGATGATACTAACAGTGCTTTAAATGAACCGGAAGTACGTAAAAAAAATAAAAAACAACCTCTCCGCAGTGTAGTGTTGTAGACACGAAGTAGTGAATTCTTATGTCTTGCTTCTAACAAGGCTTTGTTTGGTTAAGGTGCAATAAAGTTTACACCAGAGCTTATATTACACGTCTCCTGAGTCCGTAGCATATCTTTGTGAAAACACTTGAACAAAAGCACGCAAGATACGTGGCTATAAGGAAGGTAACCCTCAGAAAATAGGTAGAGCGTAGTTATGTAAATACATAAGCATAGACCTTTAATTAAGGCTGGATGAGATGGTGTAAATGGACATGGAGGGAGGTCAGATGGTTCTACAGACATTCGAATATCTGACAAAGTTAACATTCAAAATTAGAGTACATCTGAAGATTCACACTAAAACATTAGCACTTTGATAAGTGAAGAGGATTGGGAAGTCAAGCGGACTTATTTCAGTAAGCCTGTCTATTGAAATACGTAAAAATCGCGTTCCTGCCTCACGATACGTCCACAGAGTCATGTGCTTAGTTTGAAGTTCTCACGACGATGCAGCTGAAGATTCACGTTTTCTGAAATATAACGGCGTTTAGACTTGTAAATAATGAACACGTTTCTAAGGATCGTAGTAACTCCATCTTCAGGATTAGGCGGGTCTTGTTTTTTTGACTGCTTGACCCTGAAAATGAAGGCACTGCGATCCTCTGATACGTAGCTACTTAATAGTCAACACTGTGGAGTATTCTAGAAGACTTCAAATATCCCGCTGATTCTACAGTAGCAAGACCTAATGATTAGTGATGATTAGTGAAATGATCACTGTTTGTTGTGAAAATAGCATACGAAGCACTTAAATGGAGAGTGAGGAGGAAGTGTAGGTATAGTTAAATGTCAGCACTCTGCACACTCACTACTGCCCACTTAAAAAATTAAATGACACAAATATATCTAGCCGACTGCACACAGTGCATAACTAAAACATAATCGATATCTCTCGAAATACTGTACGGATTTTGGTCACAGTAGACCTAAGCTAAACACTTGCTGAAATAAACTTATTCATTTTGATGATGTCCTTCAAATATGACTTCCAAATCACAGGGTGTTTTTTTTTAATTTACAAGGTGTTCTCAAAAACATTTAAGTTACAAATGAAATATAAGTTTGCATGTAATTAAGCGCAGATCTTACGAATCTGCAAAACTCCCATCTCAAAAATTTTGTTACTAAGTTGATCGAATAGCGCGTTTTTTTTTTTTGCTACGAACTACGACAGCGGTCTCTTCCCTGTGCGAAATACACATGTTTGGAAATTGCTAAGGCTAAGATCCGGTGTTGAAAGCGCTAAAAAAAAGTGACTGTTGGAAAGTTCAGCGGGTTTTCTAACCTACAGGCAACTCAAATTGAATATCTTCTCTGATTCGACACATTATGTACGGTGAAAATGCACCGAAGTTTCGGAGACTTGTTTTGTATCCGTCTTATGGGTTGAGATGATATCAACAGAAAGAGACAATTTCTGAAATGTTTGTTTTTATCGCAACCGTAATGCGGCTGAACGTTATCAAGTCATTAATCCACTTATTCACTGTCATAGTTTAAAATTTTACAAAATTGATTGTGTTTAGTACAGGAGAGAAACAACTTTTGTTTTTACACGTTTTCATCAAAAGCTTTTCTTCTTTTTGCCTCTAACAAAGTCTTTCTTTGATAGATAGGTTACGTAGCTTCATGCAGTATGAAGACCAAGAAATAATGGGAAAATAATCTTTCTGGTACTTGAACCCGAACCTCCAGAATACTAAATGAGATAGCTAACAACTCGATCACTATACTACTTACTATGCACCGCTTACATTACGCAGGTTATGGTAAACTTGCTAAGTAACCAATCTCGTGGTGTATACAATCTAACATTTGTTTACTTAGGAAAGTCCCAGTACTTAACGAAACCTACCTTTCACTGCCCTGTTCAAAACAAACAGCTCCATATTTTGAGCCGTATAAATTAGTTTAAAATCTCTCATTTCTTTTCTTTGAGAAACATTTCAAAATTATTCGTTCATGCAGACGTTCCAGATGGTGCCTTTCCTTCAGTTTTTCCTGCCAATATTGGGTCGGACTCGTCTTATTTCACACACACACATATATTAGCCGTAAATATCACACAAAATTCTGTCGCCTTCACTAGATTATCATAAGATTAGGGGGTGGGTCGTCCCTATATTTCAGAAGCTCAGTTGAAGTTGCTCTTTTCTGACCACCCATTGGAAGGAACTACGGTGTAGCTGGAAAAGAAGGTTCAAATAAGAATATGAGCTCTGAATCCATACAAAAACACCTTCCACATTCGAGTCAACTAGATGAAACAGAACTTGGAGACCCCGGCAAAGAAAAAACCTGCAGTTCGTTTCTCTTGTATCGCCGGCAGGAATTCATAACGTTGCTGTCTCTTTCTTCCAGTTTTGTTCAATTCTCTTTACTACAGCCTAAGAATTTTATGTGTTTTGGAGAAAAACTTCGTTGTTCTTAAAACCAGATATCATGGAATATATAGCTTGCACTGCGATTTGTTCCACTCAGGTTCTTTCGACTCGAAACATTTTGTTCTGCTAGCCGTGTTTTGTTATTAATATTGTAAAAGAAAACAAATGAATTTTTTGTACGTATAATTTTTCTTTACTTTTATTACAAACCTTTTGCCCTAGAATATTGTCTATATGTCATTAACTTCACAGGTAAAGGTTCTTAATTAACGCACTTAGCAATGTTAGGAAAATCTGTACATGTAGTATTTACAATAGAAGTTGAATGATAATCTGTGCGTCTCAACAGAAAGTGAATTTTATCTAGACATCAGTGTGGAATATCGGAAGCAGCAGACTGAAATAAAAGAGCAAAGCGGAAAATCAAGAATGTGGAAAACGGATGCAGGACTAGAGACATGGCCTGACAATTGACTGTGCTGAGGTGCAGAGGCACGCTCTGGGCTGAGAGCTCTGACACCAATTGTGAGGCCCATCCTGCCTCATATCTAATGCGCAGTTGGGGCTGTTGACCCGGGCATAATGTGTCTGATGTATGAAACTGACCATTCACGTCCGCGTAGTGTCGAGTTAAAGAATGTGTGGATATTTACCTCCGCTCAGTCGTATTTGTTCAATGCGTGGAGCTTAATTAAGAGTTCGGAAAAGTTTACTGTTACTTTGTATGAAGACCCTTAATCTTAATTCAATATCGATCAATTTGCCGATAGCGCGGGCTGAAATTCTTCAGCTTTTTCTCATTTTCTTCAGGCGAGTGTTGGGATAGTACATTGAATTGGGTCTCGATCAATTACTTTCTCTTTCATCGCCACGAAATTTCTGCAGTTCGAACAACGTCGGCAAATTAACTAACAGTCATTGCAGGCGCGTACTCAAGCAACAGGCAAATTGAAATTTGAATACTGAAGCTTAAAGTTAATTTAGTTACATAACTTGAGCGTCTAGCTGATAGAGAACACAGTACGTGTCCATTATAAAGGCCAATCCCAGTATGCTCTTTAGGAAAATAATATGTATTTCTTTTGAAAATAATACGAAAGGACAAAATGCAGAATTTCAGGACGTTTTTGGAGGTGGCACATATAGGGAACACAATATATACTTTATATGGCTATTAAAGTTTGTGATATGAAATTACACTCTTAACTGTGAATAAACTAGACGAGAGCATCGTCAGAATGGAATTAAATGCACCGAGCGTTTTATAGACTGGTAACTGCCAGACAAAGACGGCGAGGGAATAAACGGTTAAGTGAGAGAATATCTCAAACATTTTACGACTACAAGACAACATGTTATAACCAGATGTTTGTTGTTTACACGTAAGAGTGCAGTCGTAAGTTTAAAATAACCTTGTATGAAAGAACACTTTGGACTATGTTTTGTTTCACAGAACTTAAGCCTTATTTAAAGTCATATAAAGTGTACACCCTTAATACAGAGGAGACGTAAATTGAGCACATGTAACTTTACGTCGATAGACCCCCAGTGTTCGTAAAGGTTATGGTCCACCAAATAAAATAATTTACTAGCCTTGTTTGAGAGTGTCCAGTGATATACAGCCGACAGAAACTTCCTGTATTTTCTTCCGTATCCTCAGTCTCTGGTAACTGATCGAATTTGGAATTCTGCATCCGCGCGTTGGCGATATTACTTTGCGGCAGAGACATTGAATACTGAAAATATGTCAGACACCATTTACTAAAAATTGATTTAATTACAATTTCGTAAAGAATCGCAATATTAGAATGAAATAGCTTAGTCCATGGAGCAAAACCCTTCTTCAGAAGCAAATAGTCTCCTCCTTCTGGGAACCCGATTGTTCATTACCTCACTTATAAAAGCCTGTTACTACATTTTCTTTTTTTGTGTATTTGAGTTCAGCATTCTTGACTAGCTTCAAACCAGTTAGTTTCTCAAGAAGGACTCTGCACTATGGAGTAAGTAAGTAAGAAGAAGTAAGTAAGTAAGTAAAGTAAGTAAGTAAGTATTTGAATTCATCATACATTTGTAGAAAATATTTCTCAAGTCCCATTTCTAATTGTATATTCAGTTTCTAAGGATATCTTCTCCACGGGTGTTCTGACACTTCATGTGATTCTGACGTTCTGCTTACAGCTTCATCTAAACCTCTTCTTGATTTCAACACCATGACAACATGAAATTAGAAATTATGATGCCGGGATGAGATAATAAGTACAATGACTAGGCTAGGGGCTAGACATTTGAGAAATTGTGATGCGATTCTCAGCATAAGGAAAACTTTTCTTTTCTCTCTTGTCGTGACCAGTAACGGAGGGCTTTGGTCCCGTGGGTAAAGCGGCAGGCGGATGAAGCTGACCGCTCACCTCTTTCTAAAATCGAGTTTAAGAAACTATGGATCTATTGCTTTAATCCCTTCTGTGCATCGATGAGGTCAAATGAGCAACTTTGCCTTGACAACTTACGACGAAACTCTTAATGCAATCTTGTCCAGTTTCCTATTACTTTCTCTCTTCCAAATAATTTCCTCACAGTCTTGCTCTCAAAAACCTCAGTACTTTCATTCATGTCAGGATCAAAGTTTTACACCCATACGGTTTGAAATCCTCAACAGTACCATACACAAATTGAATGGTTCGTGTAAATACTTTTAGTAAGAGATAGCGCAATAAAAGGGGCAGATGGCATAGTATCTTGAGGCAGGCGACCCGTGCTTAAGTGCTAGTGCATGTGCAATAAACGTGTGAGACGTGGGCCTTCCGTGTGAAATGTAAGCAAGCATTCATAATGCATCGAGTAAGATTTCTCACAAGGCTTTTAGGTAGAGAGGAGAAATACAATTGATTTTGCGATACACGCATTATTAGAGGGCACTGTACTGTACTGCACTGCACTGTACTGTACTCTACTGCACTGTACTGTACTGCACTGCACTGCACTGTACTGTACTGCACTGCATTGTACTGTACTGCACTGTACTGTACTGCACTGTACTGTACTGTACTGCACTGCACTGTACTGCAATGTACTGTACTGTACTCCACTGTACTGTACTGCACTGTACTGCACTGTACTGTACTGTACTGTACTGCACTGCACTGTATTGTACTGTACTGTACTGCACTGCACTGTATTGTACTGTACTGCACTGTACTGTACTGCACTGTACTGCACTGCACTGTACTGCACTGCACTGCACTGTACTGTACCGCACTGTACTGCACTGTACTGTACTCTAATGCACTGTAATGCACTGTACTGTACTGCACTGTACTGTACTGTACTGTACTGTACTGTACTATACTGTACTGTACTGCACTGTACTGTATTGTACTGTACTGTACTGCACTGCACTGCACTGTACTGTACTGTACTGTACTGCACTACACTGCACTGTACTGTACTGCACTGCACTGCACTGTACTGTACTGTACTGTACTGTATTGTACTGCACTGTACTGCACTGAACTGTACTGTACTGTACAGCACTGTACTGCACTGCACTGTACTGTACTGCACTGCACTGTACTGTACTGTACTGCACTGTACTGCACTGTATGTTACTGTACTGTACTGCACTGCACTGTACTGTACTGTACTGCACTGCACTGAACTGTACTGTACTGCACTGTACTGTACTGCACTGTACTGCACTGCACTGTACTGCACTGCACTGCACTGTACTGTACTGCACTACACTGAACTGTACTGTACTGCACTGTACTGCACTGTGCTGTACCGCACTGTACTGCACTGTACTGCACTGTACTGTAGTGTACTGCACTGTACTGCACTGTACTGCACTGCACTGCACTGTACTGTACTGCACTACACTGAACTGTACTGTACTGCACTGTAC
>Ga0123354_10015334_pt1 | contig 11960 bp, 8 predicted proteins | sample TergutLab28metaG_2_FD_97872 | JGI IMG/M metagenome (GOLD analysis project Ga0123354, IMG submission 97872) | Labiotermes labralis P4 segment gut microbial communities from Petit-Saut dam, French Guiana - Lab288 P4 | ecosystem: Host-associated > Arthropoda: Insects > Digestive system > Gut ... | reverse complement strand
TTGCACCGGTGTTTTCAAGTGTCCCCTTCCTTCAAGGTTTCCAACCAAAACACCGGAAAAATTTTTTTTTCCCCCCCTGCCAGCCCCACCCCTCCCCCCCTGCCCCAACTTTTTTTTTTCCCCCCCCCCCCCCCAACATTATATGCCATGAAGCACAAAAAATGAAACTCCTCATTATGCAACTTTACCCAGCCTACTGTTCCTTCTCCCCCTCTTAGCTCCAAATATTTTCCTATATACCCCTGCCCTTGCATACTCTCAGTCAAAACACACATACATGCTGGAAATATAGGAAGGATGAGAAACAGCTAGTCATATAATTATTTAAAGCATTACTTTTTTCTTTGATTTATGCATCCACATACAGAATGTTATACAGAATTTATTGGATTAATCAATAAGAAAAAAGCTAGTGTTGAATACATATCATGTGCAAAACCTAAGCATAGGTGGGAAAATAATATCAAGATGGATCTTTTGAGAACCTGGGAGTAAAAGTGGGTACTCGGTTTAAGTGGCTCAAGATAAGGGTGCACAACAGGATTTTGTGAATGTGTTACCTACCCAACATATTAATTCACAGCATGATATTTCTAATCTAATTACCACATTTATGGAAGACCTTGCATTATTCAGGTACAGAGCCAGCTAGACACGATGATTACACAAAAGGCATCTGTTACATCAGACAAAGGCAAGGAGATGAAAATAATTGTGCATTTGGACTCCCATAACAGTTACGTGTTAACAACAACTTTGCTATTCATTCTTAACAAAAATATTTTATATAACATTCTACAGAGTGCCTATTTGTGCACTGGACTATCAGTGTTTTGATGCTAACATCTAAACATAAAAATGCTTCATACATATTTTCTAGCTTCTCATTTTTGGGGGATTTTTTCAAGATAATTTTACAGCAATATATTCTAAGTATTCAGGCTGGACACAAATTATGCATTGACTCTTTCCTTGTAGAGAACTTTATAGCACCCAAAGAAGAAACACTTGCAGTATTACAGTGTGAATTAGCAACTGCAGAAGTGTGGGATTGCTACATTATGCCTACAATGGAATTATTAAATCAGTATCACTACATTAGCTAACAACATTGGCACAATTATCATCACTCACAATATATAGGTAAGATGTCAACTGGAATGTGATGGAATATGGGGCAAACTGGTAAATATCTTTGTAAAGTGGTCAGATGAAGTTGTGGGTGGGGAAGTCTGAAGTTAAAGGTTTGAAACTTGGTACCTGCCATCACTTCCACTTTCTCCCCTTATTAATGATGTGTTTAAATTCACTTCAAAGGAAAAACATAAATTATAAGTGACTAAAACCAAACTGTCCAGGAAAATAGTATGACACAAGAGGCACAAAGATAAGCTGGATATTTAGTACAGGTATGTAAGTCAATTTTTGAAAGGGTGGAAGAGTTCAGATATTTGGGAGCAACATTAACAAATCAAAATTCTATTCAGTAAGAAATTAAGAGCAGACTGAAATCAGGAAATGCTTGCCATAATTCGGTGCAGAATCTTTTTCTTGCCAGTTTGCTATCCAAAAATTTAAAGATTAAGATATGCAGCACTATAATTTTGCTGGTTGTTTTGTATGGGTGTGAAACTTGGTCGCTGACATTGTGGGAGGAAGGTAGGCTAAGAGTGTTTGAGAGTAGGGTGTTGAGGAGAATACTGGGCCTAAGAGGGATGAGGTAACAGGGGAGTGGAGAAAACTACATTGTGAGAAGCTTTATCTGTACTCCTCACCCAATAATGTGTGGGTGATAAAATTGAGAAGAATGAGATGGGTGGGGCATGTAGTGCACATGGGGGAGGGGAGAGGCATGTATAGGGTCTTGGTGGGGAAACCTAAAGGAAAGAGATCACTGGGGAGACTCAGGCATAGATGGGAGGATAATGATAACATGGATCTTCAGGAAGTGGGAAGTTGGGGTATGGACTGGATCAGGCTGGCTCAGGATAGGGACAGATGGCGGGCACTTGTGAATGCAGTAATGAACCTTCGGGTTCCACAAAATGCGGGGAATTTCTTGACTAGCTGCAAACCGGTTAGCTTCTCAAGGACTCTGATCCATGGAGTGAGTGAGTACGTAAGTAAATAAGTAAGTATGTATGGAAGTCAATTTACAATTAATAACTTACACAAGAAACCTTGTATGTTGATAAAATCATGAGCATACAGTGAGCCAGGCATACACCAACAATAGTGACAAGAAATGCTTACTGAAGTTTGGTAGAGAAATACCTTGAAACACTTGAACAGGTCACATACTGTGGGTGATTTATGTTCGTGAAACCAAGAAGTTCACAACGTAGCTTATATACAGACAAGAAATGCACACTACATTTGAGTGGAGGAACATTCAGAAAACACCCACTCGGATGATTGGAATAGAGCTGGGAAGGTAACACTGCAGAATGCAGTCACCACTATCATGCAAACCCAACCATGGAACCCTATGCTGAGGTCCATCCAGTTCACATCCAGACATCCCACTACCTTACACTTATTTTAACATTACTCCACCTATACCCCTGTACCTTAAGTGACCTCTAATGTGAAATTTTCTAATAAAGATTTCTGTATCCATTTATACTTTCTATGGAACGTTAACTTCAACTTAACAGATTCGATCACCTGAAAAGTACCAACATTAGAGTATAAATCATCTGCTATTTTCTTCTTCATGATCTGTACAAGTACAAAACTTTTGAGTGTCTAACTACATACATCTTTCTCAGATTTCAGACATCTGTTTTCTTAAACATGTAGTTATGTGTATTATGTGTTTAATATCAACATATTTTCATCATTTAGCACCATGTGAAATTGTTGATTAAGAAAAGAATCAATACTGCAGACATTGCCACAGCATGAAACCCACACACGACAGAAATAAATGTTATGAAAAGAAAACAATGACGGAAGTCTGAAATGGTTTTTGAGTTAGTGCCACTTTTACCATCTAAAATAAGATTTCAATTTGGACCTAAGCCAAACAGATTATAATGGTTCCCCCACACCTTCCATCTCATTTAACTGGTTTGGAAATAGTTCTATTAAAATATTGTGCTTCCTGTACCTGCAATTACATACATTTACTCTCATGAACTACTTTTCAAATCTATGTAAGCAAGTCTTTCCTTTCACCCATACAATTTTTAATCCGGGCTGGGATCCAACTTTAACATTTTCATCTGCCAACCAGAATCACTTGTAACATGCACAACTAATAACTGTCACATTATATAAAACAGTACCACATGTGTCACAACAAGGTAGGTAATGGGAACACCCACAGGAGGACCTAATTACTTGTAACAAGTACTGTCACATGACAAAACAAGTGTCATGATGGAGTATGTGATTGAAGTACAACAGATAAGAACCCAGATTACTTATAATGTGTATAATTAGGTTTCGGCCACATGGCAAAGAGTGTGGAAGAGTGGAGCACAACACACAAGGATGCAAGTTACTTTAATGGAAAGCACCTTCATGTATGTTTGCACAAAGTGCATGAAGATACTGCATGTGTTTTTTTTTTACACTTATCTCCAAAAACTGGTGAATGGATTTTGATGATATTTGGTACTCGATATCTAAAAGAAATGGAAAGTCTGTCAGGGGAAAAATTGTGGTTCAATACAACCCCTACTACACATGAAATTCAAATATTACATTTAATCAGTTTCTTTCCAGAAACCTATATATAAATTATGTATAATAAACAATGAAGATTTCAAGTCTATAACATGTATTTAAAACATTTACCACTATACTGAATATTTTATGAAATACAGGAACCAATAATGTCTGGATTTGTGTAATGGAATTGGCTTTGCATTGAACAAATTTATATCTGCAGTAAAATAAACAATGAGACGAATATAGTATGAAAAACTAGCATGGAAGGAAGAGTATGTACTTCGTTTGAATATGTACTTTCAATCATATCTTCATGCAACAAAAGAGACCTCTTAACCCCTCAAGACTTCTTTACATGACATACTGCCAAGTTTTACAGCTACTGCTATGTAACAGTATAAAGCAAAGGTAAAGCAATCCCTGTACAGGCCTGGACGGGGCCTGAAGGTTTCAGGAGGATGAGGCTTCCAGATTTCATGACAATTGGCACATGAAGGTGGCAAGGTTGTCAGCCCTATGCACTGGCCGCCTCTACCACCCCAGGAAATACTCCTGACACTCATTTCTGTTAGAAGCTGAATCTACCCCAGGGCCATAATGCAGCTGGAAGAATTAAGTCAATGAAAAATTTCAATGACACCACTGGGAATCAAACCCGTAACCTTCCACTTGTGCAGTGCCTCAACCAACCGTGGCATCCCATGCCCCTATAGGAGTGTACATCAATAAATAAATGCCATCTTTGGTCACTGCCACCTGTTGGATGACAAGACAAATACTAGCACAATTTAAGTGCCAACGTCAAACATCCCAGAGATACTGTTAGTCAAGGGGTTAATGGAACGTAACAAGCATAAAGTTAACCTTTTGTGGTACATATGCAAACACCATTTCACGTGATATTTATATGAGGTACAATCAAGTGTCACTGAAGCATTCATACACATACTCACTGGTCAAAAAGTACACTTAAGAAACTACCTGATGACTAATATAATTACTAATGAATAACTGTACAAGAGAATAGTTTTACATTTAAAATCATAAAGAATAAACATTACAGTGCCATATGCAAATCTGAATGGGCATGAAAGTGCATTCAAATGTGGAACAAGGGCTGAGAAAGTTTTGAATTTCAGCATATTTATATACATTAATAAGGAAGCTTATTATGAGAGCAGAATGAATGAACAAATAAATGTACATATGGCATGTCAGAGCACAACTGTGCTATATGACTGCACATAAGTTGTGGAATGCAGCTTCTTTTTACACAAATGTGTTTTTTTAGTTTTTATTTTACTTTTTTCTTTCTCTTTATTGAATACATTCACAAATAATGATTTCTATACATGGAATTTAAACTTTATTAAAATTAACTTCTGCTAGCATACAGAATTTCTTTAGTAAAGAAATACTGAATTGTTTATCCACTGAGAGATAAAAATATAAAGATAACTTTGGCTGCAAATTTAAGATACACAATGAAATAACTAAAGTAACACAACAAACGAAATATATTTTAAGGCTGTGCTCATACAAAATAATACTCTGGGCAAAACAGGCATATGAAGTAAACAAGGGACTTTTTTTATTTCAGTACTGTAGAGTTGGGGGCAGGCAGGGGGAGGGCATCATACTGGGAAGGGGCAAGAATCATCCATTTCATTTACATAATTTTCAAGTTTTAGTCTTCCTCATCTTCTTCAACACCCACACATTTAGGGCATACTGGTTTCCCTTCCATGGCATAGAAGGATTTGCCAGATACAGGATTCTTGCAATCCTACATTTAGAAACAGTAGACATTAAGAACAATACCAGTTATAATTAAGACACAGCTGCCATGTGCTGACTAGAACAGACACAAAAAACAATCACTTCTTCAATCATACATAGTCATATTACACATGCTGCAAATTAACTGTGTATTTCATGCTCAAAAAACCAAATATATAAAGTAAAATAAAATAAAATAAATTGACTGTCAGTATATGAGAAGTTCAGTAACTTATTTGTAACAGAAGATTAGAACCATAAATAAAACTCACCCTCTTCCTGGCACATCCAGCATTTAATTCCAAACCTTGGATGGAGGACACTTCAACAAATGATATATAACTACTTTTCAACGGTTACCAAAAAAATGTTTTCTTGGCATGAAGTCGTGCCAGGTCCAGGAGACAGCCAACTGAGCTGATGCAATTTCATGCCAAGGCCAGGGAAAAAGGCCACCAAAAATGCAATATTTACAGTTCCTTCTGCATATACATTTCTAGCTTAATGGTTAATTCCAACAATGCAAGTGGTATACGTCCACAACAGAGAAACCTGCTACATACCAGTGCTCAAGACTTACCCTGCAAACAAAGCAATCAGCATGCCACTGACTGTTCAAAGCAGATATATAATTCTCCATAATTGGTCTGTTACAACCTCCACACTTGGGTGCAAACATATCAAAATAATCATCCCTACAGTATGGTTTGCCATCTCGTTCATGGAATCCTTCCTCACCAAACTGTTTCCCACACTGGGCACAGAAAAAGTGTTCAGTGTGCCAAGTTTTTTCGAGTGCAGTTACACATTTCTGGAAAGAAAGGTAAAGTGAATAACATTTAAATATTACACACACACACACACATACATATGCACATACAGACACCAATCTTAATACATAACAAATAAACTTACTTTTTGTCCTCTATATTCTTCACTTCTCATGAACAGGTTTGTTACTGGTAAAAATCACTTAACAGGTAGATTATATAACAACTGCCAAAATGTCATCCGATATTTTAGTTGCAAACTTCCAGTACACTGAAGTTACACATCTCTTAAATTCTGAACAACTAATGTAATTTTAAAACCCACACTTTCAATAGAATTATTACCATATTTTACATATTTTCAAACTCAATCATCATTGACAATTACAATATTTTAAAGCCATTCTTCATTTCATAACTGCAAAAAACAATACCTGGCAACTTGGAGTTGTTTATTAAATAGAATGCACCATTTTATTTCACAGCACATGCCAGTCTTTAGTTAAAGCTTAAGACTATAGATTACGTTAACTTAAAATGTGACACTCATACTAAAGCTCTAAGAAACATTAACCTGTGAACAAACCATGTTACATACTTTTTAAAGCACAATAAAACTAGGGAATGAAGTTTTGAATATTTATACTTCCTTCAAATCTCTCAATTCGTAACCCACTAGGTAGTCTGTCTCACCAAAATCTGATGCTCAACGATGACAAATTATATTACACACTTTCAATTTAAGGAAATATTCACAACACTTCCATCCCTCCTCTAGATCTCCTATACACTTACATCAAGTATAGGACCATTGCAGTAGGCACAACGGGGTGAAAACAGGTTGTGGTAGTCAGGTTCACAATAAGGATGGCCATCACGCTCAAAGAAGTTACGTGTACCCAGCTCCTGGTTGCAATGGGTGCAAGTAAAATGTTCAGGGTGCCAGGTTTTACCTAGTGCTGTTATCACCTGAAACAAAAAAGTAATTCTAACAGTGTTAAACTAATACACAAGGAAGTCCTACTTCACAAACTGTCAATACTTCTTCTTCAAGAACATCTCATATGTTTCATTAAGGCCTTTCAAATGGACATTTGTCACATTCTACAAATGTGATCATGCATTCTGTCCAGAAAAAAGGACGTACCTGCCCAACAATTGGCTTGTCGCAGGCATTACAGCAACCCTTCTGTGTAGTGTTAACACCTTGACGGCTCATGTCTGCCTGCAGGTTGCCAAGCATAGAGTCCAACTGATTCTGTTTGCCACTGCCAGCAGTCGAAGTGCCTGCTGATGTAGTTAACTGCTGACACTGGATATTTGCTGAAGGCTGTGGACTTGGAGAACTCTTAGTTGCCTTATTTGGCTTTGCGTAAGGCGAGTCTGTCACTGTTTGGTGTTGATGGGTGCTAGCATTGATCTGAAAGAAAACATGTAATCATATCCACATAAAACAGAAACTATCTGTTGAAAGAATGCAATTTCAGAATATTAAGTCCATGGGTACATATGGCTTTCATAGCAGAATTGTGGTTAGATTAATGAAAGCTGGGGTTATTTGCAGAATAAAACTGAGGATCAATAAAACTGACATAAGGCACAGTAATTCAGTATTAAAAAAAACATATAATTGCATGAATTAGAAAATGTAGTAAAATACAGGGGAAAACTTCTGGGTTCACTAAAACAATATACCTTTCACAGAAAACACATTTCTACAGCAGGGCAGAGAACTATACATGATAAATGCATGTCTTATTTCTTTCTGTAGTATTAAGTGGAAGTACAGGAAGTATGGAAACATGCTTATGCAGTATTTTTAAATGATTTTAGTGTCACAAAGAGCCTACAATGGTTAGTCGTGTCACTGCTTTAGTACTGTGTAACTGGACAAGAGTTGTCAAAGCGCACTATATTATGAGGAGACTTGTAGGATAGAGACCAGTTCTGATGGTTAGTCAAACTTGCTGCCTGTGTGCTGACTGACTGACTGAAGAAAGTACTGCGGTGCCTGTGTAGTAAAGCTGCTTCCCCTCAGCCCACTGGCCCCACCCATGTCAAACTATTTCTAGAATCCAGCAGCCATGTGGGCCAAGAAAGGACAGGCTACTGCTATATATGACAGACAGCCTGCTCCTCCTACATCCACAATGATGTTCTGCCAAGACAGCCACCAGCTCTTGGAAATAAGTCTGCTCGTTACTTCCCTGCATAAAACTACAAATTTTATCAAAATCTGTGAACAGAAACTTGGGTGTCATAAAAAGAAACTTGTTAGGGTTAATGGAGCAAAAGAGCATTACTTTCCATGAAGACATTTACACACTGTATTATTATAATTTAAATTATACATTTAGATCTATTTCTATGGCAATTTTATGCTACAATATTAAGCAATTTAAAATGGGTTTATATGCCAAGTTACAAATTTAGTGAGAGAAATGTGAGCATGCAGTAGTATCAAAGTTTTCCAGGATAAAGAAAGCAAAGACTGAAAATAACAAGTTAAAAGAACTGCTATTGCAGTTCTGAAGTAACACATGTTCCTACAACTCCTTGGGGTGAGTTCATATACAGTAAATATGACTATTAGAGTGACTAAAATAATACTCAGGTTCTTAAACTGTCCAGAGAGGGTGGATGTGCCACTTAGCCACCCCTCAAGAAAATCCAACATTCCCACCAGGAATTTCAACTTGGTAATCTAGTGCATCAGTTCCTGCACATAGCCATCATGCCTCCCAGAGAATTTATAAGATGAGAAATTTATGGCACAAATGCAGCAATTATTGCACTGTTCATACACTATGGAACACTGGAAAAAAGATACAACTGCACCACGAGCTGGCATTCCTGCAAAAATGGGGCTACTTGCATGAAGTTAAGTGATATAGTATAAGGTGTTCTTTGCACAAAGTGAATGCATACAAGGGTTCATACTGGTCAGTTTGTTACCGTACTTGGTATCAAGAAGACCAACTTTGCATGGCACACCAAAGTTTATAGCATTTCTCAAAAGCAGCTAATTTAATGAAAAATTGGTACATGTCTCAATGAAACTTGACAGATTATATTTTAATATTTTTCATTATGATAAAAACATGTGGTCTGATGTGTACAATCTGCTCTCCATTTTCCATGTACACATCAACAGGCCACAATAAAATTTATGACATCAGTGTCTCCTGCCTTATTTTTTGGAAGTGTTTTGTAATTTCTGATTATATGCAGCATGATGAGCTTGCAGCATAGTGTTTTGTCTATAATTAATGCACACAAATATCAAATAAACCCCTTCCATCCTCATTTAATCATTCTGTACCAATGAAACAATGACACAGGACATACACAGCTTCAATGCACAGGAGGGCCACAAAATTTGTTAACGACTCTCCTGAGGACTACACGTGTGTATACATATATCAAATGGAGGGGTGGATTGAATTTATCAGAAAGCCGTTACTTACGAAAAAAACGTTACACTGAAAGTACACTTGAATGACAAGGTAGAAGGACTCACTAAAATACAAAGAAATATTGGTTACTGTGTGCTGTCATAAAAAGTGATGAGTTACAGCTTGTACAAACTTTTGCTGCTAATAAATTTGCCCTGTTATGTTCTGTAGACCTATTATATTATGTTTATTAAATTGTATTACTGAAATTATTCAGGTGTCTGAGGGCTACAAATACTTTCCTCAGGGCTGAAAGTTGGCAGCCCTGCTGTACAGCATCATATAAGAAAGGTGTGTGAAAAAATAACAAAGATGGAAATGCGTGTAGCTTATATTATGGTAGTATAAGATTAACTTTGAAAGACAAAGATAAATCACAGTAACTTGTAAGTACAGAATGGTCTCTCCTAACCAAAATTTGGATGTGTGCCTCACAGTACTAATTATATATTACTAGAGGTAAAGGTAAAGGTCACCCCATGACATGCATATGCAAGCACACAGGGGAGGCAGAGGTATCGCTCCAACCCATTCATAACCTCCACACTAGTAAGGGGTGGGTGGGCCTTGGGGCTGATCTGCACAGGTGTGGAAAATCTCGTCTCTGCCAGGATTTTATTCCCAGACTGTCCAGCCCATAGCAAATCACTATACCAACTATGCTGTCCCAGTCATGTTTATCCATTAACACCAGGCCAAAACTGTACAGTTAATGAGTAATGCAATTCCCTCACTTACCTTGAAATCAGACAGTGATGCCATTAAATCATCCAACTCCTTTGTGGCTGAAGATGCACCTGCACTAGGAACAGTGGGATAACCCATTTCTGTCTGTGTTTCCTGGATTGTGATTGTTTGAGTCATATGGCGACTATCACTCATATCCCTAGCAAGACAGACGATTTACTTATTATCACATTACATGGAACACGCATAATAAAGAAAATGGCTCCTACCTCAAACAGCCCACGAACCAGGGTTACAAGGGCCTTTAACACAGACAGAAGGATCATGAGAAGAATTCTATTACTTGTGAACACTTGCTCTGAGGGAAGAATGCAAATTATACTTCGACATAAACAGATGAAAATTCAGGGCATTTATAATATAGAACTTTGTGATTTACAGAGGTCAGTATCATTAACCTTGAGTTCCATCATTCCGTGTGACTACTTACACACTTGTATATTGGAACACAAACCATTTTTAACATATCACACACAAAAATCTGAAATAAAGCCTCCTATATAGTCCCAACCTGCTAAAACCAACTAGTATGTCACACTACTAGCAATAATTATGTAACATAAAACATTAATTATGAGAGTTATGACAGTGATTTCAGTAAGTATGACTGACTGACTGTGTGATGCACTGGCTACTTTAATTAATATGGGTTATACAAGACAATTGATTTTGTTTTCAGTTATGCAGATGCGACCAACTAAGGCAAAAGTTCTGATCCATATTTTACTAATAAGGAGTAACTACAGAGAAGTGCTCTGTGAATTATGTGTTACAATAGTGGCATGGAAGTACCAGGAAAGGTGATGTGTGCATCAAAATGCCTGTACTGTACTTGTAAATCAGGTTCCTGATGTGCCAAAAGTGGATGGTTATTTTCCTACATAGGAGTATTTTTAACATTACTGATATTAAGGAAGCTACAAAGAGTCATACTCATAGTATGATGTAGGAGACAATAAGGCCAAACAGAATGTTTGCAGAAAAACCTGTGTGACAGTGGCCACTTGGCAGACTAAGGGATGGAAGGATAAAATTAAGATGGATCTTGGGAAAATAAACTGTCACAGTGGTAAGGCAGAAGCAGATGGATATGGTTTTATATCACATCCAGTGCCAAACATTTCATACTGTTGTGCTAAACGTTAAAGTTTTAACATGAGAGGGTTAGGTAAATTTCTTTATGTTGAACAGTACCCAAAAGTAGCCTGAAGTCTATGAAGTTCTACTAGTGGAAAATTCAGGATCACAGCAGAACAAAGTTTTGAACAACTGCAGTAAGATGACACCCAGCGAACACCAGACCAATCATGCTCATATTAAGTCTACAACAACACTCATATCAGCTAGGTTGTTTGTAGGTTACTAATAGCGCTTCACAACTGCCAATGGTATGTAGGATCAAAGGATATGGGGGGAGTAGGAGTGAGCAGGGGGGAGAGTGGGGGGGGGGGGGGGGGGGAGGGGGAGTTTGGAAAATGAACGAGAGGTGAGGAAAAAGGGGTCCCAAGGAATTTCAAAAATTTTTTGAGGT
>Ga0123354_10015333_pt1 | contig 11960 bp, 6 predicted proteins | sample TergutLab28metaG_2_FD_97872 | JGI IMG/M metagenome (GOLD analysis project Ga0123354, IMG submission 97872) | Labiotermes labralis P4 segment gut microbial communities from Petit-Saut dam, French Guiana - Lab288 P4 | ecosystem: Host-associated > Arthropoda: Insects > Digestive system > Gut ... | reverse complement strand
TGAGAGTCCTTATTATAAAAAAAAAAAACTTGACCCTTTTCCCCCCCCCCCCCGGTCTGTTTGTCAGATCTACTTGATACCCCTCGGCCTTCTTGTTTAATTCTGGTATTGTGTCGCGTAATATTGGATGCAGGAATTGGACTGGTAGGTACACAGCCGGCAATTATAGAATGGACGTATTGTCTGATAGTTGCGGTACACGTCTGAATATAAACCTGATTTTAATTATGACAGTGTCTCTTGGTACACCGTCTTTCGTGGATAGTGATTGATCCAGATATTGTATTTGTTGTATCTGGAGGTTCATGGGCAGAGCTGTTATATTCCACATAAAACTGAAATTTATATTTTTGTGTTGTGTTTTAATACAGGGCTTGTGTATCCTCCCAGAATTGGGTAATCCCTCTGAATTCCTTGTTTCCAGATGGACCCAGACGATGTTAGGTAGGAAACATAGGTTGTGAACTTCAAAAAGTTAACTGTAATCGCTAGTCAGGAAGGTAGCGACTGCTGACAAGACATGCACGCAAGTGACAGGGTAATGCTAAGATGGATCTTAAAGGAGTGGGGTTTTTGACTTCGATTGGATTAATCTGGCTGTGGATACTGACCGATTATGGGCTGTCGTGAACACGGCAGTGAACCCTCACGTAAAATAAAAGGGCGGGGAATTTCTTGGTCAGCTGAGCGGTCATTAGCTTCAGTAAAAAAAAATACAAGATGTAAAATTTAATACCCCCAAAAAACAGATAGTAGAGCTGTGTGAAAACATATATTAATAGATGCAAAACTGAAAGCTGGAAAGGGGTCAGAAACAGAGCTGACTGGGAGAAAGCCATTAAGGAGACGAATGTCCGTATTGTGGACTCAAGTGCCATCGAGGAAGAAGAAGAAGAAGGAGGAGGAGGAGGATGAAGAGAAGAAGAAGAAGAAGAAGTAGTAGTAGAAGTAGAAGAAGAAGAAGAAGAAGTAGTAGTAGTAGTAGTAGTAGTAGTAGTAGTAGTAGTCATAGCATTACGGATCATACTTTGTGTTAAATTAATACCGACCTTTTCTGTTTGAAACAGATTCAGATTGGTAGTGACCATTAAAATAGTTGTAACTGGATCAATTACCGCTACGCTCGCATGGGTACTGTGTAGTGCTGCTTGCTGTACTAGCGTCGAATGAGTGGCCGATTATATTAAAGGAAGCCGTCTTTGCAGTGACTGAGGAAAAGTACGAGAAGCCTGAGGGTAGTTGTTGTCCTGGCAGACCCATGAGCGGGGTATCTTCCTGATACAAGTCAAGTGTTACTACATCAGTCAGCCTGCACAGTTGTTATGTTACTGGCGTTCTGTATGCTGGCTGTGCAACTCTTGATTGAACCGGTGGACGGTTGCTGAAGAAAATATGTTTTGTGAAAATCCAAGGAGCAGAGAAGGAAGGAGGTTATGTTACGGACTTACTCAGCCAGCAGCTGTGGAACGAACGCTGTGGCGTGCGAGCACTACTGTTCGGCGCAGCTAGTACAGAAGCCCGCTGTTGGACATGATCCCACCTCCCCCGTTCACAGCCTGTCTCCTTAAAATTCTCCCTCTCCTCGATCTGCTGCTCGTAATTGGAAGTTTTCCAAGTCGCTTGTTTGCTAAAACTTTAAAATGTACACATGTGTCTGCAGCGTGTCCCCCGCTTTCCTGTAAGATTGTCTGTTGATCGAGTCTTTGTTCATTTAGCAACGCTGTTTCATGCACACGTGATGTTATTCAGCGTCAAATGAAATGGGTAAAGTTGTGGATTGTGAGGAGGTAGGGTTGTGGAATACGGAAGCCTGCTTGGGGGGGAAATGTACTAAAGGTTGAAATTTTTGAGGTGTATTTTCGTTGTGTTTGGTGCAGTTAGTAATGGAGAAGTACGCTGTTTGAAGAGTTTAGTTTTTTTTTAAAATCTTGTTTTACGTAAGGGATGAGTGTAATTGTCCGGCGAGAGAAGGCGGTTCTTTGGCCATGTTTCTTTGATCTCGTTGTATAATACAGCAGTTAGAAATTTCGTCATATCGCTGGATGCCAGCCAGATTACTCCATGTTGTGTGTAACCACATGTGTTTATTTACACGTTATGTAACTTTAAGTCGGTCTGGTTGTTGTAAACAAGTTGTAATTTAGAAAGTTTCTACTTAATGGAAGAAATGTTTATTTATTTACCCTTTATTTAACGATGCTTTATCGAATCGTTGGGTGATTGTGAATAAAGCGATGGAGAAGATTTGAGTGAAACACGCTGTAGCCTAATTTGAGTTGATACATCGACATTTGCATGCAGGTAAAGTTTTTTGCTCTGTACGCCATGAAGGCTTATGGCTGAGTGGAGATATAGCTCCACGCATTCATAACCTCGGCACAGTATGGAGGTGAGTGGTTATTTTAATACCACAGAACCTACGGCAGTCTGGGTGCTCTGGAATGCAGAGAAGTCCCATATTGCCTGTAGGTAATAAGGAAGGCTACGAAAAATCTGAGGGCAGCGTGTCCGGTTTTGAATCTGGGACCTATCGAGTACGGAGTAGTGGTAGCCATTCGTAGGCTTCATAGAATTAGTATGATTTTATTCTAATATAGTGCAGTTACACGGTGTAGAATTTGATGATAATATTCCTGATGACAGCAGCAGGAATATTATTAACCGTCTCTAAGTTGATTGAGATAATGAAGTGAGGCTGGAGTGAAAATTAGAATCCAGGTAGCAAGCATTGCCGCTAATCAAACGGCGCACTTTGTGACGTTCCGTGTCATCCATAGAAACGTAATAGAATTCGAAAATGTGACCAGCCGTGCTTATTTTTTGAAACGTTTGTAGAGGTCATACTCATTCCATACGGTAATTGGCGTCGTGGACGATGAAGGTGTCTTTCTCGAGCCTCTCAGTAACTTATATCGTGGGTTCGTGCTGTTGAATGAAGCATTTACATTTTTTGTAGAGGGGGGGGGGGGGGGGTGTGTGTGGATACACAGTATTGTATTTTGTGATTTGCACACATCATGTTTTTATGACCATCGTAGTGATTTCGGTTGTGTTTTTTAGACGCCGCCTTTGTGATGGTTTGCAGTTGTAAATGCCTTGCTCCAAGCTCTCCGCTCTGCTGTATACGTGTGTTTGAGACTTATCAAGAAGTGAAAGCGTATTACATTTTATCATGCTTCACACATCCTGATAAACCGTACGTACGTACAGAGGTAAACAGCCGAAACTGTTTTTACTGTCAGAATTTTCTGCGAAAGTAATGCTAATTTCTAACCACTGAGCAAAATAATAGACCTAAGTATACACCTCCATATTATTATTATTATTATTATTATTATTATTATTATTATTATTCGCTTTTACACTGCATATTTACAGTTACATACCTGCAACAAACCATGTTTTTAGGGTATATAAAGTTACAGCCGTTCTGTAGTTACAGTTTCATGGAATATGTAACGTAATTTCCCATGCTGAATGCTTTGTACTTCCACATCAGTACTTTGCGAAATAAGTGCGCAGTGCCCAATAAGTCTGTTTAATGTAGTTCCTGTATGTTACGCTTTCCAAATATGCTGCATAGACAGTTTCTGCCCGTGTTATTACTTGTATCACTTTTGTTTTCACATTCCACATACGCTATATTTATGTTGGAATCTCGTGGTATTTTAAAATAATTTCGCCTTCTCTCTGGGTTACAGTTCCGTCTCTGGAGATTGGAATGTTTGAGGCATGTTCTTTTTCCATTGTCACGGAGTGTGTTGTCCGGTTTATGGTTAGGGATGGTCCTGTCTGCTTTCACATGTTGATTCCATGTTTGGTTACTGTCATGTCTTGGTTCATCTGACTTTGGTACATGATCGTACCATTGTTTCTTGTCTAATTTTAGCCGTACTTCCTTGCATTTATTAGTATTATCGAATTTCTCACTTCTGAGCTTTGGCTGGGAAATATTCACCTTTCCTGGGATGTAATCAACAGGATTAGGCTCGGTGGTCTTATTTGTAGTGTAAAAAGTTTCTTACAATTGAACATGTGCCAAGAATTACAGATTTTTGCAGTTGTGTGTATGTATTCGGGTGCAAGTTAGGTCTTGTTAGACTTTGTGATAGTGACTTTGGAATTACTCCCGTAGATGATATTACTATCGGGATCACTTGTGCTGCCTTTTGCTTCCACATAGCACATATTTCGTTCGCCAGTTCTGGTACTTGTTTTGTTTGTCGGTTATTGTTTTGGCGATATTATGTGTATTTTGGACAGCTATGTCTATCAAAAAGGTGTTCTTCGTTTTCTTATTCATGACAGTTATGTCAGGTCCATTAAAAGATATTGTTTTGTCCGTAAGTATGCTGCTGATTCCATCCAGTACAGCTTGAAATTTTCATTCTCCAGTACATTGGCTGGTGTGTACTTATAATATGGACTTTTATTGTCAATCAGTTCGGCTGCTTCTGCCAGTTTCTGATGGATAATTTTGGCTAGTCCATCATGTCTCTTTACATACTCGATATGTGCTAGTTGCTCACATGCTGCAGTAATGTGTTGGATTGTCCGATTCTTTTACACTTCTTCTGCACAGCTCATCGGTGTCTGGCTGCTTCAAAATATATTTCTTGTAGTTTCTTGTTAGTATGACTTGGTCCTGTATTGCTGTTAAAAAGCCCTCTGTTTTGGCGAACAAATCCGCGTTTGTCAGCCATTTGTTCGACGATTCTGTGTCTACATATCGTTGACTGAGGTCACACGGATGGCGGCCGTGCAAGGCTTTTTGGGACCATTGTCTCTTGACTTTGTTATTATATTCATCTGTGGGGAGTTCATTTGCATTTGCGCGTACTAAGTCCAGTGGTGTGCACCTATCATCTGCTTTTACTACTGCAGCATGAAGAGAAGACGTGACCTGTTTGTTTAAGGAATATGTCTGAAGGAGCTTTATTATTATTATTATTACTATTACTATTATTACTATTACGCTTACGCCTCGGCTTTTATTTTCAGTGACAGTAGCGTAGAACCTCTTAAAATGTGTTGAAGTTTTGCTTTTCGCCCATGCAAGACAGATTGAATAGCGCAAGAACTTGTCAGGTCTCCATTGTAGGCAGTAGGATTTATTTCCCGGGATGTTTTGAAGAAGCCAGTTACATGCGTTCGTTCCGTTGTAGAAAACCCCAGTGCGGAGGCAGATCGTAAATATGATCTGTAACTCACAGTTGTTCAGAGGGTGACCGTCATGTTCAACAAATTAAGCTGGGCTACGGCAGAAAGTATACTCAAGGAATACTTTTTTTTTTCAGAACGGTAGAATAAAATGACAGCATTGTAATGATAATTATAAATCTCTGCACAAGGAAATGTCGATATGGAGTGCTGCACAGAACGGTTTTTTTTTAAAACAAGGAAATTCAGACTTCTTCGCAGTGTGTCTTGATTTTTTGGTGCCTCCTTCCATTATTGGCCGTGAAAAGTTCGTTGAATTTTGTACGGAGATGATGTAACTAAATATCGTTTTGTACTTCGTAATTGAAGGCTGTCGATTATACAAACACGACGACCGGGCAATTGAGTTGGAGCAGCAGCAGAACCCGTAATGTAGGGTCCTTAAGTGTTGAGTAATAACGGATGTGCATTAAACATGCAACATTTGTAGAATGTAGAGCAACATGGCACCTGCGCGATTTGTAGTTTATGTTACCTTTTGAAGCGGTAACCAAGAACCAGTGGATTGCAGCATACGGAAATGAATTCCGTGAGAGATCGTGAACATAAAACTTTTTAAATAAAATTGAATGGATTAATGTTAGCAAAGTGTTGAAAGGTATTATGTCTAGCATGTAACACTGTAGTCAGGGAGTCCTTATTAGTGGAAATTATGCGTGGAATTATGTCACTAATGTATGTGCTTCGTAATTTAAAATTCCTTATACATTCAGCATGCATATTCAACCTTTCAGGGAAGGTGGACGCTGAAGTTCTAACACAGATTTTTTTCTTTGTGTTTCGCGTATGTCTGTTAAATTTTTCGTAAAGGGAAACAATTTTGATGATTCCAATGAGTGCAGTAAACTTTCGTAATGGTTATGACTTCCTTCCTTTCTTCCTTAGCTGATAAGTACGAATACTTGAACGTTTGCATTCAGTACCGAATCGAGTGCTAGGGTTTCAGAGCCTTGTGGACGTAAGAGAGAGTGAGAGAGGGAGAGGGAGGGAGGGATGTGCAGAGAGAGTGATTTGTGACAGGAACTGTACTTAAAGAAGAGCCGACTGTTTATTGCTGTTTTCCGTTTCAGGTTTTTGTAATTTCGTCGATTCCGCAAATTGTGCTGAGGATGGTTAAGAGGTAGAAGGGTATCTCGTTGAAGACAGTCAATAATACGAAGGGTGTGGCTGCTAGCAGGCGCAGTGAGGTCACTTCGATTGTGAATTATCTCTCTTTGTGCCGTGTGATAGAAGACTAAATTTGTTATCTATTGGGCGGGCGTGATGAACGTGTGATTGTGGCGTGCGTATCACGCCCAGCGTACCGCGGTAGTGAGCACCTCGAGGTACAGAGTTGTACATAAGCGTTACAGACTTTTTCCTCTTTCTTGCGGGAAATTGTTACAGGATCAGGACAAGTTCCGCCGCGGTATGTTTATGGCCTAGCCCTTAATCTGTGGAAGTCACGCATTAGGTAAATAATTACCCTTTTAGAAGCTGCAGGTTCAGTACCCCCTGCAAGGATTGTGCCACAGAACTGGAGTACCGAGCCAGACGAAGCCATTCGCCAGCCCTGTGCATTATGTGCGGTTTATCGGCGCAGTTGGTAGCTGTCAGACCGCAACGTGTCATTTAAATTGTTAACAGTCGCCTTCCACAGAGCGTATTTCAGCGAATTTTTCTTTTTTCGACGTTGTACTGACAGCGTGGAATGGATTGATTTCAGAAATAACGGACTTCAAAGTGGACATATGCCGATTATTACTGTAGCCCGTTTTCATCGTGTTCGGATTGCTGTTATTCTCACATTTCGTTAGTAAGCTGTACATTGTGAATGGAACTCAGGAACGTTCATTACCGTGTTCACAGGATCCTGCCACCGCAGCGTGTCCCGTGCCAGTTGAATCCAATAGACGCGTCGTCCACTACATGCGTTACGCTTTACGAAACCATACCTCACTGCTGGGAACGCAAGACGGCGAAATTCTCGTCTGACAACAGCGACACGTGCGAGCTTGCACGTTATATAGGTTGACGCACGAGTGTTTTAACGCTTACCCTGTTTGGTATTGCAACACGTCCTGCTGTCTTGTGTCGCGACGATTTCTCGAGATTGTGAATACTTAGGTCCTTACTTTGTCGTTGACTTATAAGATGACGGAAAGCACACTTACGCGATGTATTTAGCTGCAGAATACGTAGGGCGTATAGTGCATGACTGTTGTTATGGGCGCTCGTAGACGCAGCACTTGTGATTGTTGCGTTTGAACCCTGTGATTACAGAGCGGTTACATGTTGGTGGAGGTGTCTGAGAGGATGTCGTACAAATTAGCGTCTAATTTTTGGAGGGGAGGATACGAAGCTTTGTCTGCCGATAAGGGTAGCAACACGTGTTCGTAGCAGCAGGCTACCAGATTCGGGTCTAGGTGAGGGTACAAGTTGTACTGAGTGAGACGTCATTATTGCCCCTTTAAATGGTATGCCCCTCCAAGTGCTTCGCACTGTAGCATACCCATAATTTTTGGGCCATATGCGAAGCTTTCCGATGGTTCCTTTTTGTAAAGTTGCCGTAAAGAGGCTTTTTTTTTTAAATTTAACCCTTGTCCTCTTTTTTTTAATTCCCGCGAATATGCTCGAATTGGCCGGAATAGTGGGCGGTATTCATTTCGTCTGCAAACAACACGTTTTTGCGAAGAGCACGTGAGTCCTCTTGTTGTGGGTCCCCGCCCTTTGCACACTCTTGATATATGGTAGCCGCACCCCTGGCTTCGACTTAGGCCGCAACCACCGCATAAACCCTTAACACATTCGTCGTTTGCCATCTATTTTTTTATTTTGCCATTTGGTGCTGTACGTGTGCCCTCTGCAGCCGAGATAGGCTCGTTATTTTATATGTTAAGCAAGAAAATAAGGTGGAAAACAAATAGAGAAGAAATGGCAGGAACGTAATGCGTTTCAAACACGAAAGGAAGCAAAAAGAAAAGGAAAGAAGCGGGTAAATGAGAACGGATCGTAACGTGTTTGAAACACGAACGAAATGCGCCAGTTGTGCTTCGCCGACCACTGCTGACCGTGTTCATTTTTAAAGATCTGAGTGGGAATAGCAAACCGAACGTGTTTTTCAGATTTCAGCCAACTACGGAAAGGGCGAGCTGTACACGCAAGGAATTACATAATTCCTATTAATCCAACATATGAATACGAATGAACGTATGCGACAGAGTAACCCTGTTTACATGAAGCACCTCTGTCGGATCTCATTTGAAGATGTTGAGGGTTTTGCCAAGCCGAGTCGCCCACGGATCACCACATGGTTGCCCCGCCCACGGCTATTTTTCGCATCAAGCTGGCGTTTCCTTAAATTTATCCGCTGTTCGTGCTAGTTGTGTGGTTCGTCACTGCTCTGAAAGTGCCCAACATCCACCGTGTAACCTGTGAGTGCTGAGTGTGACGTGAGACGGTCAAGGGCAGTAGCATTGTTTCTGTACCGACTGGCACGAACCTCACTCGGTTTTAAACAATGCGACTGAGCACTCGCGTTGGTGTGCTGCTGGTACATAGGTGCGTTTGTGACATGGCGTCGCGCATATCTTCAGTGTCCGTCACGATTACACTGTGGTCACCATATTTTCGGTTCGCCCCACAATTTCCCTTATGGGCACTCTTCTTTCAAAGGATAATTTGTTGGGAACTTTTTATCTGATTTTAATACTGCAGCTGTGTGACAGAGTATGATTTTTTAAACATAAGTGACAATTCTTTTTGCAAATGGGTGGTAAGGGTATGTTTGTTCTAATTAAACCAGTAAATATTTGAAATTTAGAATTGTAGTGCCGTACACGTTAGTTTAAGCACCACCCTCAGATATTGAGACGGACTCAGATTCTAGTTCGATATGCTGACACAGTTTTGCTTATCTCCCATCACTGTTTTAAATTATGGCACATTCACAGCGAAAGGTTGCAACGCTGCTAAGTGACCATTTTTTACTTGACCTACTGAGGGCGGGGGCAGCACTGAAGTAACAATTAAAATGATACGCCAAGTCTTATTTTATTTCTTACCTAACATCTGTACTGTTTCATGCGCAACAGTGAAGCACCTCCTCGTCAGGGAAATCGCTTAGAAGAATATCATCAGTAAGACGGCATAAAATCGGAAAAAACAACATGGACAAAATTAGTCGAGGACATAAACCTTATTTCGGGGACTGCCCCTGAAAAGTCCGGGACGAATGGTTTCCTTAAGCAATGCGCTTATCCGTTCCTCTTGTCCGTCTCTGGCTGGCTGGCCGCAGGTAACATCTGGCGATCCGCAGAACTGATTACCAGGAAATTGTATGTCGACATATTTTAATATTGGGAAAACTGGGGCATTAACAGCGGACACTACGTGTAGGATGTTTTGCGTAAAGTAACTTGCCTCATTGTACGTCTTCGTAAGTTTCACGGACAGCTAAACAAAAGGGAGCAAATGCACCAGAATTGTTGTTACCCCACGTGTACCTTTCCTAAACATGCTTCTCATATTTGCCAGGACGCAGACGTGTTACGGAGATATGAAGAATTCATGGAAAGTGTTCTGAGTTGTCACAGTGCTGCAGCCCCGTTCCGTGGACGTGTTCAGCTGATGTAGGTGGAATTTCGCGTATTCTAAACCCCTGAACTAAATGCATGTGTGAATTGGCTCACGGATGAAGAGTCTCGTGCAGGGGCAGTGCGAAGAATAAGTGCCTCGTCTGGGATCTGAACTGCAGTTGGTCATTTCGTAGTCGCATTTCTAACTGATCCGAATCTGGCGTATTAGATATTAGTTGCATTGTGTGGTGTTGAATTTAAGGGCACTTTACGACAAATGTTGAATGAAACGTGTATAAATGTCGCCCACATGTGATATGACTGCATAATAATTTAACACAGGTCTGCGAGTAATTTCGCATAGTGGTAGTTGTGTGTCTTAAGTTTTACGGTACTGTTGTGCGGCGATCAGGACCTTCTCTGTACGAAAACCTGTCGGGGCCTCCAGGTGTGTTTGCGGGTGCCGTATAAATAGCCAGACTGCGTGCGTGCACTGCGTTTTCGCATGCGCGAATGTGGTGATACCCTCAGCCGTGTTGTAACAGGATCGTGGAGCGAAAATTTCCGTCGGTCTTACGCAAGGAGCTGCTCGTTATGTAACAGCGGTATCTGATTAATGTTCATGTGGGGATCTGAAGCTAGCAGGCAGCTTGCGTCACGAGGGTCCTGTTCGCAAGTCCCACCTGCTCGCGTCTGAATCGTTCAATGCTTCATCAATCATCCGTCTTCTGAAAATGGAAATGAAATTAGACGAACCTGCAATCCATAGTTACTTGGTGTTTTCCTTGATGTCGGATAGATTCTGAAGCACTACGACGTGCAGCCGAAGAATGTTTCATTGATTTAAAAACTGTGCCCTGTGAGGGAGCGAGCAGACGAACCGTCGTGTAGAATTATCGCTTGATGCCTCTCTTTGGGACTGGTACTTAAGCGGGCGAAAAGGGTTTAGTCCAAAAGTTACAGAACGTCAAACATAAAGCGTGTTGCCGTAAGGCTTTTAGCACTTACAGGGTGTGATCACGAAGTTTCCGAGCATTACTCTTTTCTCACCGATAACAGCATTTACCCGGTAAGTCATTGCTGTCCCCTTCCGACAAGTCCGCTTGCGACTTGACATTCAGAAAAGTGTCGACTTTTCCGTTATTTTTTATTCTTACATTACCCCATACAGTATCATTGTTGTAAACGATGTAGTGATGGTGTGTGCTGTATCATAGACTGTACTGATGATATGTGCAGTATCACAAATCGTGCTGATGGCATCTGCAGTACTGTATTGATGATATGTGAAGTATCACAAACCGTGCTGATGATGTGTGCAGTATCACAGACTGTACTGATGATATGTGCAATGTCACAAACCGTGCTGATGATGTGTGCAGTATCACATACTGTACAGATGATATGTGCAGTATCACAGAATGTAGTGGTAATTCTTGGTCTTTTCGTTATTCTGTGACTGGATGTGACCGGAAGAAGAATTTCTAATGAACTTCGTGACAAACATGTAACGAAAGCATTTTTACCTATAGATAGGGTTATTGTGGGAGCGTTAAATGTTCAATTTCAGTTTTGTTTTGGTTTTAAATTCCTGTTACTGTATCTGGTACACTGCGACAGAGTAGCTGCCATCAAGCTGCGACAAACGGCTGCTGCAGAAATGCAGTGTTGCATGCCGATTCTCCTATAGACAGTCTTCCATTGTTTCGTATGGAGGGGGAAGGTTGTGAAAGGTTACATCAGAATGCCGTAGGCATAATTTCTGTACTTGCGTTATCACACAACCCACATCACACGTAGACCGTTTCGCGTGATTGCGGACGGCGTAGCTACTGCAGCCGTTCTAATTTGCCATTTAATATTAGGCTCATATTTATTACATTTACATAAGGGAGTGTTTTCCTTCGGCTCGCACACACGTCAGTCCTAAAAATGCATTGTTCTCTATCCGTCGAAGTTTTGCTGGTGAAATCGTCACCAATGCTAGGATTGTTGCTATACTCAGTAACGTTTAGCATTCCCCACAAACACAAAATCAGTCACATGGGCTCAGATCTGTCAGACGACGAGGCCACTAGCCCTGATTAGTATATTGCCACCAAAAACACTGTCTTAAAAACGCATAGAATTGTCTGCTCTGTCTTCTTAAATATATATATATATATATATATATATATATATATA
>Ga0123354_10015331_pt1 | contig 11960 bp, 9 predicted proteins | sample TergutLab28metaG_2_FD_97872 | JGI IMG/M metagenome (GOLD analysis project Ga0123354, IMG submission 97872) | Labiotermes labralis P4 segment gut microbial communities from Petit-Saut dam, French Guiana - Lab288 P4 | ecosystem: Host-associated > Arthropoda: Insects > Digestive system > Gut ... | reverse complement strand
TCTAGTCGAAACATGTAGCCATACTATAGAATAACTAGATTGTGCTGACGTACATTTGTGTAATACTTGTTGATTTTCAAGCACATCGTGATGCCTTCATTCAGAAGAGGGAATAAAGGTGCCCAACTGAAAGCGAAATCTTTTCATAGGATCTACATTAATAATCTGTGTTATATAACAAAACTTATATCATATTTCGCACCTGGTGAACAAGTTATAAAACACTGCCAGAAGTTACTATCTAAAAATGCCTATGATACATGCTGCTGTGTGTGGATTAGGCTTATCTGCCGAGCAAGCGGCTCTACGTTGTTTTGAACATTTAAGTGACAATATGCGCGTGTGTAAAATAAGTTAACAGAAGGTGGACTTCCCCTCTACGCACTATTTCAAAGAACCAGTTGCAAGACTGTACTGTCTCAACAAAGACTGGATTGTCTGCACAAGTGTGAGTTTGTACGGCAAAAAAGAAAAACTCTGTGGCTGCGTGTACAGACTTCGTTGATATACCGTTCCGCTGAGGAAAGCGACATACAAATTTTCGTGGCCAAAATTATGAACCCACTCCATTGTCGTGTACTCTATCTTCCGACAGCAGCCTTAGTGATCGCTCCGCTTAATTTTTAAGCAATAGACCCGTGGTTCGAAATTTATTCATCAGTGACACATTCCTGAATTTGAAGGAATGTATACATTGGTAAACAGCCTTCTCGAATTGCTGGTACACTTACAGGATTTATTCCTTACTTGAGTTTGCAAAATAAAGCCTTCCCTGTATTACACCTAATCGCATATTCATCAATAAAACAACAATTTACTGTGTAATAAGAAGCCACTGTTTTGCCCTGTACTTATTATCGCGAACGACAAAAAAATATTTACGTTTCTTACAACCAGTATGAAAACATGCGATGTCAGGATGTGTTCGGTTACTTCGATATCGTGACCATGTATCTACTGTGCGAGCGCGATAAAGAGCCTGATAACAGATTCGGATGTGTGAGTTCGGCTATAAAATGGAAAGATGTAAACAGCTTTAACGTACAGGACAAAAATGGCGCTGTGGACAACATGACGGCATATGGGTGGTAATGGTGGTAGTGGTTGTTGTTGTGGAGGTGGTGGCTGTATAGCTACACTCAGTTCTAACTTCAACACTAGATGGAAGTGAGTGGCGAGATTCACGTCCCGGCCGCCTTAGCCACCAGGAAAGTGCTGCAGATATGTATTCAGTAGGAAGATGTCTACTTTTATCCGGTTTGGAAGTTATGGCTTACGTACAGAAAAAAAAACTCTTGCCTCTGCTAGAAATTAAACCAAATCTCTGTTTTGCCTAACCCGGGTCCTCGTCACTGTACCAACTGAGCTACTCTTATATCGGCTCCTATTAACATAATATTATAGTTTTTAATGCATACTGTATTTAACACATAATACTGTATCACGTGAGAGAAATGACTTTAGAGTACTACATATCTATATTTTTATCCTTTATACTTGCACTCGTATGTACTTATACGCATATGTAGTACCTGTAGTCTGGGTATATATGCGCACATATATGATTATGCTTTTTGACATACTTGTGTTTGTTTTTAATGTGTGGCTATGTTGTTCGTATTTGATATTCCACCGGACAGGAGAAACCCATCTCTGATTCGAGAATTGACGATTTTGCTAGACCTAGTCTCATCCCTTAACACGATGGCTGTAGAACTAGTAATGTAGGCGAGAAATAGACATAGATAATGACAATAATAATAATAAACATCGAGGTTTGGAACCTTTGATCCGTTCCGTCTCCAGAGTTACAGCTGCTCGCGCCAATGTTTCTTCGGTCTTCCAATTGTTCTCCTTCCTTGTGGTCTGTAGTGGTATGATTTCATACGGATTCGGTTTTGTGGCATTCTTTGCAAGTGTAAAAGCCAGTTCCGTCCGTATTCATCTATCTTGTCTAGTATGCCTGTAATCCTTAGTTCGCGACATACGTAGTCATTTGTTTTGTGGTCATAAAGGGCGTAGCCTGCCAGAGGTTTCAGTAACTTCATTTCTGCTGCTTAAATTTTTCGTCTTTGTAAGGCTGTTAGAGTCCAATTTTCTGACCCATATAAAAATGTAAGTAAAACTAGTGTGTTTTATATTTTCAAAATAGTTTCCGTTTTCACTTAAAAATAGTTCTCTTAATAGTACCTATTAATTGTAAAAATTTTGCGAATTTAAATTCTACATCATTGGATTATTATAATAATACATATTATAATAATAATATTATGTTTGATAATAACACTAACTTTATTTCGGTCAATATTCACTGGTCAAGTAGCTACACGTTGCCAGATTTGGCACGAAACGAAATTTGCGCTCTTTATTGGAAAGGATATTACTTATATTAAGAAAGACACAGCTTCGTGCCCCTGTTTAGATGTTTTTGAAACGTATCGTCCCCTTGCATTTTCTTTCGTAACTGTGGTTTGGTGACAGTACTGCATGTTATGAGGCAAACATTAACGAAAGGTTCACGTTCATCTCCGAAATTGGACTGTGGATAAGAGCTCATAACGAGGGATTTCTTAGTTTGCATTCTGCATCTAATATCATTAGGATAGTAATATTGGTCATAATGAGATGGGCGCTTCTTACATATTGAAACACGAGAAATGTGTACAGAATTTGCATTGGAAACCTGAAGAAACGAGACGACTCTGGAGACTTGGAGGTCATAGGAGAAAATGAACATGTTTCTGTGAAGAGCAGAATGTACAAATGTGGATCTGGGTGAATAGAGAGTACAGCTGGTGGTTGGTATTAACACTGTATTGAAACATAAGTTACTGTAAGAACAAATTATTTTAGAGTTGAAAGTCGTTACTGAAACTCTAGAGAAAGGAACTAAAAACTCTATTAGTTTTTCATTTTTACGCATCGAAAATGTCCAACACAGCAACGACTTATCACAGCATGGGGGGTCAGACCAGTTAAAACGCCGAAAAGAAGGTAAAAATAGAAAATTCTTTGGTTGTGTTTCCAGCTCAAAAGGATCGATAGAAGTCACTGGTTACGGTTACTTCAATTTCTCTAAACATTCCAATAAGCGAAATTTAATTTTTATGAAAAACGTATTCAACATTACTATCATAATTGTAATGTATCTGTAATATACACAACTAGGATTTATTCCTAATTGGAGGAAAAACTTTTCTATAAAAAATAAACGAATTTCCAGATACTTATTTGTCCATCAACTGAAGGTGCCTGATAACAATATAACAATATAACTTTATACGTATAATGTATTCGATCTTTGGTTTTGGGGGGCAAGACGTAGACTGCATCCGTAGTCAAGCGTCAAAATGAAACGGGGTTACTGACTTTACCGGATGTCAAAATTAATTTAGTGAATGGGAAAAAGTACGGAACTGAAAACTTTAATATTTGCCGGTATGTTTTATTAGATGTGAGCAGAGTATTCGCTCCCGTTGTCCCTAGGGCACACAAATAAAATATGAAGGAAGAAAGAAGTATGTTGGGATGAAAAAGAAGGTAGGAGCCTATTAATACAACAATGCATTGTCTCATCCAATCAAGTAGCAGAATGTTGCTAGTAAATAACCTCTGGATAAATCCGGTAAGTGAAAAAGATACGGATGTCATCTGCTGGTCTTCGGGTCATTACGACGCTCCCTTCATTTAAATATAAATATTCAGACGTCCCTCGCATTTATTTGTGCTCGGTTACTAACTCTCTAGCATTTCATTAACGAATATTGTCAGAATTATTCTATTAATACCACATTTTATCTGTGTTTTATCCAGGTCATAAGTTTATCCACTTCCATCCACACCTCAATATATGGGGGCCAAAATACATTTACTATCTCTCTCCTATATGACAGCTTCCAGAAATTTGTTTCTATCTTTGTCGCATATTTGCAAGTTACATGTTCTGTTTATTACCCTCTCCTTCTCAGAATTACCCTGACATTGCCAAACTAAGAAGGTAAATCACAGATTTTTCTATGGTAATTAAGGATCTCCATTAGCCCACAACTTGGCTTTCTTTATAGCTGACATGACATTAATGGGCACGTGGAAAAATTATAAGCGCCAGAAAAAGGGGGGAAAAAACAGAACAAAAGCTACAGTTGTAAAAAAGGTATGGCGAGTGCAGACACTCATATATACAAGTGAAACATGGGTTATGAGACACGAATATGGTTATCGGAGTTTGTCTTCGTGCGGCAACTGAATATAAAACTGTTGATCATACAAAAAGAAACAAAGGTATGGGAAAATGAAATGTTCGCAGCCCGACTACGTACATAAATACCAAATTACAGACATGGTGGCTTGTAGTGTCTACAAAGAGGGTACGATTGTAGAACAAAGAAACGCGGATGACGTCATAACACACGAAGAAGAAGTTATTGAAGGTGAATGAAGAGATTATCAGACCAGAAGGAACCAATAAATCAAAACCTCGTAGTCGACTGTGGCGATCTTCTAAATGTCTTTCTCAGTGCTTCCATTTACAATATTTTCTCAGTATTAAATTACAATAAAAAGGCCGACTTTTTGTACCGCAGTTGTATTTTCCGCTGCGCTAGTTCTTAAGCGTATTTGTACAGTTCACAAATGGAAAATGTGCCAGTGGTGTTTCAATACGAGGGTTTATAACAATTGTAGTTTGCCGAGACCTGCAAATATGACAAAGTGTAAAATAAGATATTGCGTCACAGACTGTGAGGTAAGTATCCTGTTTACCGTCTACCATGTTTTATGGTAGAGATAACAGAGAGATAGGTCTGAGAGTGTAGATTGAGCGATACGAATATAATACGGTATGTTTCTTTACGTGTTCTGATTTCCAAGGGAGAAGTGAATGTTGGAATGACAACAAAAATATTTAGTTTGTTTTACGTTGGTGTTATTGGTTTCACGTTTACTGCCTTCACCGACAAGGGGAATGGAAATAAGACGGAAGTACTCATATTGTTTAAGTACATAGAAGAACAAAGTTATAGGCGAGAACATGAACTCTCTGAAACAGAAAAAGTAATTATAGTACTATATGAAATGAAAACACATAAGAAAGAATGAAAGAGACTTACTGACTTTGTAAGTGGGGTTTAAGGCGTATCAGCGTCAGATGGTATTAGCACATAATTACAAGCGAAGTCGAAAAGTGAATTATTTCCCCCGGGGTAAATTAAGATAAACCGTGCATTTGTCAGGCGGTAAATGGGACCGACTGTTCAATTGACAGAGGAATTCTAAAACACATTAAAGAAGACATTAAAATGGTTGCCTGTGACAGTGTCTATGTCGACCTCGAAACAACAACGTTAGCGAATTAACCTTTTGATGCCTAATGTCAACTATAGTGGTCGTACCGCACCGCTAACCTCTAAAGTTGCATTTTATATATTTATTCAACAAATAAAGGTACTGAATATTTGAAACATGGTATATACTCTCCGTTCTTTTCTTTTCAAAATGCAGTTTGTTTCGTAATTCTAACATATTTGGTTCCTGTAGTATTCACATTTTATATACAGAATGTGCTAAAATTTAAAAAAATAATTCCGTCTCCAAAAGGTTAAGATGGTCATAACATTTTTAGAGATAAAAAAGTGATTTCAGTGCACATGCACAACTCCAATGTTGTGGAGGTAGTAGGAGACTGTATCACATGTATGAAAGAAAGAGTAACATAGCGAGGAAATCTAAGAGAAAAGAAAGTAAGAATCGAAAATTAAGAGACACGGACACTTAATAAAAAAGTAAGTAAGAAAGAAAGAAAGAAAGAAAGAAAAAAGTTACGCCTTGATATTTTGTTCACACGACGTCTGCTACGACCCGACACTGATCGCCAAGTGATGATGGCGGCTCGGCCTGGGGACTTCTCCCCAGTGTCATTACAACTAGATGCAAAGCTTAATTGGGAAATTGCATGCAAGTGAGCAAGTAGGTACGTAGGAAGTGGCGGACCAGAAAGTGGGCGACGTTTGGCCTCGAGGCGTTCCGTTTACAGTAACCTGCAGCATTATAATGCCAGCTCATATTACGTGCTGAGCCTGGCGCTTAGAAGTTATGAGTGATAAAAAAAAGTTACATGTATGCTGCAATTACACGTTTGTGTACGGTAACGAATACAGCTCTCGATTATACAGGAATTGTCCCTAGATTCAGTAACGTGCAGTAACATATGGTCATTTGACTCGTTTGAGAGTTTGAATGTTTGATGTATTAATTTTTTCCCTCGTCATATTTGTTGGAAGAGCATATACACATTTTAAAAAATATTTTGGATTCACAGCAACTGAAGTCGCAATAAGTCACATGAGATATTCAAAGTAGAATCATCATGGGAAAAGCGTAAAAAAGCCAATAAAATTGAGTGGAATAGAGACATATGAAAGGTACATAATGCGGAAAAAATGTAACCCACAACACAAAGTATTTTTATCTCAGTATTTAACCAACTCGATACACAAAATTTGTTTCACAATAAGTTTTATTTCATGCCTCTACATGTTTCGAGCACATGTGCTCAACATCTGGTATCATCACACCTATAGATGTGATGATACCAGATGCTGTGTAATGCAATTTTGACTTCCAGATGATGAGCACATGTGCTCGAAACATGTAGAGGCATGAAATAAAACTTATTGTGAAACAAATTTTGTGCATCAAGTTGGTTAAATACTAAGATAAATATACTGAGATGCACGGTCAACCAAACGTCAAAACAAAGTATTTTGTTTCCTGGAGGTGAAATGTGGCCACTCGTTGAAAATGTTGGAACGCAACGAAGACGGTTGAATTTTATTATGTAAAAGTAAAAAATGAATTATTGTGGGAAGATATGAAGTTTAGTCACTTCACCTGAGACAAGAAACTTATAAAACGGAGCGCTAAGATGATAATGACTGTACCGGAATGAACGAGGAGATATTACAAACAAATGTGTTGTAGTGGTTACCGTACGAATGATGAGGAAGACGGAAAATCTCCTATAATATGCAATCACGTGTTAAATATGTGGGTGAAGTGGAGTTTTGGTAGATGAAGACTGAGAGAATTAATTACAGGTCAATGTCAGAGCGGAGAATAATGAGAGAAAATAACAAGGAAAGACGGAAAGATACTTTGGTTTTGACAAATGATTTTATAGATCACGAAGTTACTTTGTTCACCAGTGTGCAGTTATCTCGCATTCGGTGCACTGATATTTCATATTTTGCTGGAATGCAACGAAGTGTGTGTGTATTAAAATAAGAACAACAATAAGAAATTTCTTTATAGGAACCGAGAATTAAATTTCTGCGAACTGTATATTTGGACTTTTGTCAGAGAAATGAGGGCATATTGAATAATTTTAAGTGATTTATTTAAATTTTAAATTATCCGTGACCATGCATTAAGGTGATTAGATGCGGTAACGAAACCAACAAATACATATAAACGTTCCACATTGTCCTACATTAAATTATAAACATAATATGCCTAATACATGCATCGGTCAATCTTGTGGCCATCCTCATGGGGATGCATTATAAAGGTTGTATTACAAAATTTTTGAAGCAATGCACAAACGAAAGACTTTGAGTATTTCATCGTGGCATGTGTTGCATGGATATTTGGTATTACGTTCACTGCTGCACTGATTTTCACTTTCTTCATTCATTTCCTTGCACACTAGGCTAGCAAGAGGGGAAATTTACGTAAAATGCAACGCTGGGACGCGATGTGCCACTACTATTGCAGTGGAAATGCAACAAGTGCTGCGTATTCTGAGAGGGTGTTTGCAGTCTTAAGCATCCAGCATGCAACGCGCATGCGCCTTTTTGTCATTTGTGGCCTTCCCGGCTCTACAATATTTTTCCAACTTATCTCATAAACCGCGCGATTTAAGAAAGAAATATTGAATATAAAATGTGTGCTTTGATTTTCCCTGCAACCTTTGTCTGAAGCATTTCTCATTCCAAGAATAACTGAGTGAGATATGATGAAAAGTGTACAGTGGTCTTCATGATAAGTATTAATCTTGTATTATTCTTGTCCGAGTTCTATGAAACTTGAATTTTCTCTACAGATTTTCTAATAATAGTCAAATCTCATGAAAATCCCTCCAATAGGAGCAGAAATCTTCCATGCGGACAGAAGGATGGACGGAGAGATGGACAGACAGATAGACATAAAAATATGCTTTTCCCAATTTTGCGTACATACCCAAAAAAGAAAATAAGGGCACAGGTTACTTTTGCGAGTTTAATTATTTCTCTTTGTAAGTGCTATATGGACCTTGTCAATAATTTTATGACATTGTGTAAATTCGTAATGTCACCTATCTCACTGCAAACTGCCTCTCCTTCTTCTGTCATCGCTTTCCTTCCTTTTGACATGTGAATCCGGTCCACGAGATATCCTCAGATCGGCTGTTCTCGTCGTAGCAGAGTAATGCATCATGAATTGAAAGGAAAATTGCGGGAGAATATCTACTGCCGGCCTCTTGAAATCCAGATAAATTGAGCGGTAAGAAGCTGCAATTGGATGGGTCCTTCAACGAAGGTGGCGTCAAAACCTGTCTCTTGAACTCGACGCACTTTGAGTCAGTTGAAGTTACAAGGTTCACAAATTATGTTGGCAACTGGAACGACTGTCCTGCGGACAGAAGAGGCACAGCAGTATTGTTCTCAGGAGAACAGATATGCCTGTCTCAGGTCTGCGACACTCGGAGCATTCAGCTGTATACGCGGTATAGGAAAACCAGCAGCAAAATTCCTGGCGACATACCTATCAGTGTCACTGCCTTTGTTTATTGGGCCCTGACAGAATGCCTGCAAAATGCACTTCTAGTCTTGGCGGGAGACAACAGTGTGAATTCCAGGCTGATCACAAACAAGCTTTCGCTCTAATGTGAGTGTGACATAGAAAAAGGCTCCGTGATCGACGCGCCTACCCTTACCACTCTTCCTTACCAATCCATTGTCACTCCGATGTAACTTATATTGCTTTGACGTGGAATTATTTTTTTACCCATCCATCTGCCTACGTTTACTGCACGAGGACTGATCAAAATTATATCTTCCAAAACTCCCTAAGACTCCAAAGTTATAGAAATGATATAGACTGCATTTTGGGTTGACACGAAGACTTAGCTGAATCCCGCTGTAAGCGGTGAGGTGCAAATATAATGGGTATTTATAGTATGCTTTAATTTGGCGACCCATATTATGCAGCTAAGCTCTCGCACACGTGTTAACCACTTTGGAAAGGAGGCAAATTTAGAACGTGGACTTTGTCGGTCTTCTTCTCAACAGTAAATTTGGTGTGTCCGTCAGAAATTCTATATTTCTTTATACACCACTTATCCGTCCTACGAAGTAGATCTTATTTGTATTCCACCTGCAGGTCTGCCGAAAGCAGTCAAGTTAGGAACCTGCCTGTTCTACAGTCCGAAATTTTCTCGTTGCGAATAACGCAGGCAAATTTTTTGAAAGTTCACGTTCCTCTGAGAACGTCAGAACATCGACTCAAAGTTTCGCTGATATTGGAACTACTAAATCCGCGACTTGCTAGACACTTGTGTCTAAGTGTCTACCAGGTTTTGCCTGAAGTCACCTGCGGTGCTAACCGAAGGTGACAGGATCCAAGGTCCCGGCGCTGTTGTCCATTTTCAAGTCGCAGTCAGGACAACAGACGATAGGAGAATCGTGTTATTCTGCAGCAGTGTCATCGGGCTTGTGAATGTCTCTGTTGTAAAGGCATGTGACGTAGTTAAAATCGAAGCTGGCCCCTTTCCTGAATAACCGAGACACAGGACCAATTTTTGTCTCCTCGGACATTAAGGCCTGCAGCGAAAACGGCCACAACTTTTCTGTTTTCAAACCCCAGGTTGTTACCCAATATAAGCCTTGTTTCCAAGGGCCTAAATTGCTAGATGGGAGCTTTTACCACTTGTAACAACGGTCCTTATTATGAACAGTAAATTCGAGACGAATATTTGTGTATTCTTAAGCATATTTCATGTAATAGTTACCAGTATGCAAACTTTAGCTCTGATTTTTTGTAAACAGAACTGGTTTGAAGGAGTAAGGGACGACGACTTGCACTTGGCTGGTTTTGGGTAACAAATTTAATATCTTGTGTACCTTGCTTTAATCTTATCTCCTCACCTACGCCCATATGTACAAAGGTATTAGTTGCTTTCAGGTTTTTAATATAAAATGTTGCCTTTCCTGTTTATATAGGCGCCTCCATTAATGTCATCATCCTTCAACCGGACTCTGTAATAACATTTCAAGAAGAGTAGGAGATGCACATTTCTAGATTTTGATTAGACTACAATTCTCAGAGAATTGTACCTAAATTGTGAAAATGTCAACTTGGTAAAAGTGGCTCAAAATGATCTAATGAAAGGCCTTTGTGACTACTGTGGTGCAGTTTCAAGTACAATAACTACATTAAATATTTTTGTGAGATAAATTAATTAGCGATGACGAAGAGATACCTCTTACCTCTTACTTATTTGATTGCTCTTTCGTTACAAATATGAGTGACAACGTGTTTGTTGAGCCTTTGTTAGAGCCGCTCAAAGATATCAGCTCTGCTGTATCCTTATTGTTTTACAGTTTGACGGAAACCTATTTTGAGAGTTGTGTGAGAAAATGCTAATTGCATTAAAAGGCCTACGCGTACTGGGAAAATGACGGTCTTTTGAAATAACTTTAATATGTCTATTGAATAATGTCTTGGGCAGGGGTTTTTCTCACAGTAATAACCACCAGGCATCCTTGTGACTCATTTGATTGTATGTTAGGTAGGGCAAGTATTTTCATGTTATTCCGTATGTGTTTTGGTACTGTGGGTTTGTTATACTTCTGACAGGAATTGGTATGTGTATGTGTTGTGCGTGCTTGCATACACACAGGTATAATTCATATACGCACGTAAAGGGTAAACTTATTCCACTAATCGAGAAATCAATATTCAACACAAAAGTATGGTGTTTGGTGTCAGAAACGAATGGACAGATAAGAATTGAGTCGAGGAAGAGTGTGGCTCTTGGTTGTGGGGGGAGGGGGGGAGGGTGGTGGTTGTGGGGGGGGGGGGGGGGGGGGGGGGAAGTCTGACTGACCGCCTTGCATAAACGTTTCATGAATACAGAAGTATCATACAAGGACTATTGCAGCCGTTGTGCTGCAGGAGCCTGTTAGGTCCGGAATATAGTAGAATTCATTATAGTAAAAGAACTGTAAAATATTCAGTAACCAACGATCTTCCTACGTCTGTTTCTAGATAGATCAGGATCGTGAAAAGAAAACAACTTGTAATACCTACTTGCGCGTTCTGCCTTACAAAGTTCATAAATTGGATGGGAAAACGGAATTTCTTATATTATAGCTCAGATGTTGAGGAATATTGTAGCCGTTGTGCTGTAGAAGTCTTTTAGGATCGGAATATAGCAGAATTAATTAAAGTAAGGTAATTATAAAGTATTCAGAATCCAGGGATCTTACGGCGTCTATTTCTAGACAGATAAGCGTCCTGAAAAAAAGAGAACTATTAATACCTGCTTAGGTTCTCTACCGTACAAGGTTCATAAATTGGAAGGGAAAACGCAGTTTCAGATATTATAGCTCAGATGTTAAGACAATATGTCCGTTATGTTTATATTAATAGTGTTTAATAATACTGTAATGTGGTACTGAGCATCATAAACTAGGAGTTGCTGGTATCCATAAAATAACAGTAGATGAAATAATATGAAACGCCAACTTGATGCAACTAGGTAATTTTATTGATGTATTCTCAGCTCTACATGTTTCGGGCGCACACGTCCATCATCAGGAGCATTAGATGTTCAGTTGTAGCATATGGTTTTCTGCACCGAGTTTGTGGATGGGTGGTGGTCTTGAGAGCCGCTGCGTGGGTCTTGTGTACGGTGCGGATGG
>Ga0123354_10015330_pt1 | contig 11961 bp, 5 predicted proteins | sample TergutLab28metaG_2_FD_97872 | JGI IMG/M metagenome (GOLD analysis project Ga0123354, IMG submission 97872) | Labiotermes labralis P4 segment gut microbial communities from Petit-Saut dam, French Guiana - Lab288 P4 | ecosystem: Host-associated > Arthropoda: Insects > Digestive system > Gut ... | reverse complement strand
GGGGCGGGGGGGGGGGTGGGGGGTGGGGGGGGGGGGGGGGGGGGGGGGGGGGACTTGACAGCTCGCGTCTCCATGTTGTTGAAAAAGCGCGCTTCGCCTGACATGCTTCCTTTCGACCCCTGCAACAAGAAAAGACTTGCAATTCGGCACACGAACAGATCCATCTTTCCAACGACACTGTCGAGTCCATCCTACGACATCGGGAAGTAGGTCGGGCCAAGAACTTATCAGCACCCCTCGTACATTGCATGTATCTCATTGAGACTACCAGTAATGTACCGCGTGTCCTACAAGTGCGCTGTCATTGGGAAAAGTCTTGCGAAGCAAATGATCACATTGATGTCCCTCTGTTGCTCGCTCTGGTTGATACGATGCTGCCCACTACATCGCATGCGTTGTGAAGTCTGGGGTGTTATGTCTGTAGTAGCAGCACGCATATATTGTGTGTGTTTGTCAATGGCACGCGCGTTGGTATAGTACAAACGTAGTCTGTTTGGATACTGAAATTCCTTTATCTGTCGTTGGCTAAGGCCAGAAGCATGAAAAAGGACAACCTGTGCCTTTTCCTGAACAGTGTCCATCTCACTTGCATCACTCATGTGTAATTTCTACCTGTAAAAAAATGTTTCATGTGAGATCGCAGGTCTCTTGCATCACGTAACTTTTCTTAGGTCCGTCAATACCATTTTTTTTTCAATAATTGTTAAGCGTTTCGTGTTTCGAGGCTTTTCTCTCGCTCGAGACTGGCAGGTGTTACAAACGTATGTGGAGTTTATCAAATTTTTGTATGATCTTTCCGAAGTGGCGAAATATTTGTCATTGACTGCTATATGCTGTGTGTTATCGTAACGGGTTAGGCAGTTCAGTGCCTGTACTTGCTTCGAAACGATCTTTCCAGCGTATGAATGGTCTTCCTCTTTTCCCTGTAGATTTACAATTGCACTTTGGCTTCGACCGCATGTTCTAACTCAGTCGAGATCTTAAAACCATATTTCCAGTGTCCCCTTACTCTTCCTCGTTGTTATGTAGGTCTATAATTCGGTGATGTTTTCAGCCATACACATTTTGTCGTGTCTTAAAGGTTTGGGCTTGTGCCGATTTTACATTCCAGGTTCCAGGGTCTCCTTGGTCTTCAGCTTCGGCGTATTTGTTATCCTTGTGGGTTATGTCATAATGTGTTCGGTCACATGTCTTCAAGGTTTACGCAGTCCAGTGCCTGCACGAGCCCTACAATTTTCCCAGTATCTCCTTGATCTTCCTCTTATTCTTCCCCATTGTAGGTTTATTTCAGCCACCTGTCTCGTTCTATGGGCGGGAATTTTCGTCTACTCTCTTCTGTTTGTGTCCGTGCACAATTATATTTAGAGAGGGGTTTGTCTGTAGAATTTTTAAGATTCATTGATTACAACTTTGTATACCGGTTTTGCCCTTATGTTCATTTATTGCAGATATAAATGCATTGTTTTAAAAACTGCAGTATAAGCAATTTCAGAAATTATTGTTGCTTGTTGTTAGTTACGTATCCACCAGAATGCAGAAATGTTTCACAACAGATATACAGAGTGTATTTGGATAACACCGATACACTTCCAGGTCGCGTAGGTGGGTTCAAGATATACTCCAAAAACTTAGTCCGAGTTGTGCGTTTCGTTTCATCACTGAGATACAGACGAAAGAACTGCCGTTGCAGTTGGCAACTATCTCTGCGCCGTTCTCGCTGTCCGTAGGACTGAAGTGTATCGTTCTACATGGCTAGTCTCACCGCATTAAAATCAGCGGTTCATTCCTCACTATATTATTAAATGAATGTGCCCATGGCTCGGAGGTTATATGAAATTTTTCCCAATCGGCGAGTTCCCTACCACAGCACGTTAGTACCCATAAATCGGCGGCTAAGTGAGACTAGATGTTTCAGTGTCATCAAAGATAATTGTTGACGGGGGAGGGCTGTCCGCACTCCTATGTTGCAGGAAGCGTTACTGATTGTTGCTGCTGACACCCTCAATCAGCACACGTCTATTTGGGCGCGACGTTCATGCATCTTATGCTACAGTTTGGCAGGTCGTGCGTCAACCTCAGGTGTATCTGTAGCATTGGTGACAAGTTGTCATTGGGCCCAGCAGATTACCCCAGGCGACAGAAGTTTGGTCATAAGTATCTCCATCGCTCGATTCCCCACCGCTGTGCTCGAAGTAGATGAGGGATCCTCTAATCGAGAGAGTTTTATCAGTTATAAGCTGTACCACCATGTTTGGGCGAAAGTAAACCGCGCGCAACGGTCGAACAAAGCCACTAGCAAAGATATTCCGTAAAGTCTTGAGTGGTGGTGTTCATAATTTTCTCATAGGCCATACATACTTCTGCACTCTTGACGGGACCTGTCTACAGGAACTTAATGGAGCCGTTATTTCCAGAATTGCTGGAGGATGTGCCGCTAGACTTTTTCCGAATTGTGAGACGGAGCTTCCACGTTTTTCGACATGGAGCGCTACAATACAAGAACACTGTTTTTCCTGTACGGTGGTCGTTTCTTTTGGCCTGCTTGCTCACCTCAATTAGTTCCGTTGATTGTTTTTGTCTGTGGACATCTCCGATGTCTACCTGTCTCCTCTGCGAGACTTCAGTAGAGCTAGAGAGCTAGAAGATGATCATCTACTCACGATTCAATCAGCATGTGACAGATACTTGGTGTTTTTGACCGAGTACGACAGTCAACTGTGTGTCGCTGTGGGTTGTACAATGAAGCCTCTGGTCGTCGCTTTGAACAGATACTTTCTGTAATTGCCCTGGTAGTACTGAAATGCCTGTTCATCATCACACTGTGTCAGTGGTACCTTTGCACAATTAAATTTTTTTCTTCAATTACGTATGGTATTTTCAGTCACGCTTTTCAACCTCAGTCCTGCCACCGAAGAAAGCGTTACCTGGCGTCCCCTGTTATCTAAATGGGACATGCAGACTTCGCATATTCTGCCCGTTACTCGGAAAATATATACCTGACAATGGTGCATTTATCTGGTTGCATGTCGGTGATGACCAAGCACGAGGAACTTTGCGCTATGCAAATGTGCAAGATATGCGGCGACAGAGGCGCAGGAATGGTCTTAAACACGACAGGATTAACGGCGTTGTATCTGTCTGCAACTGTGTAACGAGGAGACGCATGCAACTTGGATTAATTTTGTAGAGAATGCCTCGAACCCACCTACAATCCATAGAACTTCGTCCGTTGTTATTTAAATACACCCTGGATACATCATCCTGATATTCATTTTGTCACGCGGTAATTAGTGCACGGCGAAGCGTTTTTCATAGAATTAATCCGGCTCGTTTTATGCTTTAGGTAAAGCGGAGGTTTCATTTACCGACGTCACAGGAAATTAAATTGTCTCTACAACTTTCAGGTTAGATCCTCCAGTATCACGTTTAATTCGCATAATTTCAGTGCTAGAAATGAAACCTGTAGGTCACGAATATGAGTGTGACTACCACATTTGCGTTCATTGCCTGCATTTCGTGCATAGAAACTGTGCTGAGTATGCACAAATTCTGTAGCAGGTAGTACAGTTCAGTCAATGATGCGCACAATGGCGATACTTGCAATTTCTTAAGATTCTAAGAATAATGGTCGCTACAGTCGCGTTGGGCTCTCGAACCTGTCACTGGGTACGGTTGGTAGGCTTGGAAGACTCTAAGTTACTGTATGGCACTTGTCAGTCCCTCCCACCACTGGCCACTGCAGAATAGGATCCACTCGTCGGATGATGTTCTTCGGATGCCATAATAACGCCCAGTTTATCGCTTTATTGACGGATTACACGACGGTTTCCCAGCAAGCCATGAGGGCGTATAAGGGACGTAGAAGTAAACTTAACACGTCACTTCGTTGGCGCTGTAAGATAAAACTGACTGGTCAACTTCATGCTTTGGTACCCCCCGCAGCAGACCTTTCTTACTCATTAATGCATCCACATCATAATATAATCAATATTTATGCTACCATCAATAATGTCAACGTATCATGTTCATTCCTTAATGTCACACCTATTTACATATTTCTGAGCGTTTGTATTACAGCAATTTACAGTAAATTTGGCTTATTAAAGGAAGATTGTAGACGCGTGGAAGCAAACAGAAATTTCATAGTAGATTTTGATCGGAAAACTTGGAGGGGAGCGACCTGTGTGAAGACCTAAGTGTTGATTGTAGGTTGTCAAAACAGATAGCAAAGAAATAGGTTTCGATGATGACTGAATTTATTTGGCGCAAGATAGAGAATAGTGGCACTCTTAAAAAAAATACGGCGGGGAAACTACGCGTTCAGTAAGAGTTGGGAGGGGACTTTTTTGGTGGCTGAACGACTGCTGGCTCATCAAGAAGGGCTTTGGCAAAGTCGGTGCTCAAACTCAGGTGCTCTGCCTCGTACCATCACTGCATGCACGGTGCTGCCATCACACGTCAGTGCGCTCTACTACCGGTACTACTAGCCGTGCTAAAATCATACGCATGTCGCGCTTCAAAACAGCCGCTTACGTAACACGGCTGTCGTCCTTGTCGTGGCAGATTACGAACGCGTACCTGAATATTGTATGTTCTTTGACAGTATATTTACTAGGCAAGGCTGGATGCTATGTCATGTAGATCTACAACCAAAAAGCTAAATATGGCGGAGACACGCTTCCTGCTAGTCGCCGTCTCTTTGTCCGTTTTGCCATACGTGCGCATGGAGCACGTTGTTGGACCGTGACATTGGAACCTTATTACTATCACGAGGATTTTGCTTATGTTAACGGATTTCCCAATTTCGCTGGAGGCCTTTACGTGGTCACACTAGTGACTAGTTCTACAAGTGACAATATTTCCTTTAAGGGGGGGCGGAGGGAGATGGTGGGATAAATGTCTGGAGTTTAAAACCAGAGTGGCTTCGTCACGTGGACTGAGGGCTTTTGCGACATTGGATAGAGTCATTTATTGGTGATTGTGGGTCATGGCTCCTCTTTTAATTATACCCTGCCATTTGCCTTACAACTGAGGGAATCACGAAATACCTCAGTCAGGATAGTCGGAAAAGTGCTAGGCAGAGTTTGCTCTGTCGATCCGGCGGCATTGTCGCGGGCAGTCACGACTGCACCATTGATTTCCAGTCTCTTTCGACTAAGGTATCGTGAATTAGTTCTATGCAACTTTGGACAGCCGCCCATCGGGACAAGTTTCTTCCGTGTTGCTGAACTAAGGGAATCCCCGCACCAGGTAACTTTAACTCGAAACTCGCAGGCCGTGCTCTTGTGTCAAATTCTCGTGGATGTGACTGTTGCTAATGTACGTACGTATCACTTGTACGTTAGTTGCTGTGCGAAGACATCTGGATTGAATCACGGATAGCTTCCTCGATAGGTCTAGATGGGTCACGCATAGTTCATGGTCTACTTACGACACATCTTTTTGATGGACCCGCCGCTACCTCTATTAAGGAGGAGGCCTTGTATCCCCAGTCTCTGGGCTGCCCTTTTTTTAATCTGATTTACCTGCGTCGACCGGGCCAGCTATGCATCGAGAGTCACATGAAGATACCAAGCTGTATCGACCCACTGGAATGGCTCCGCAAAGATCTGTGTAGTCGGTATAGCGACTAGGCTATGAGCTGCACAACAGAGGAATAATTGTAGTTCGATTCCCGGCAGGGATATAGTAGTTTCATTATCTTCAAAGTGTCGAGACGGATTCTGGGGCTCACCCAGCCTCCTATTCCATGGACACCGAGGGAGCTTTCCTCGTAGTGTAAAGCTGACAACTCACCTCCCTCTAGTTCCGGGTTAAGAACGACTGGGTCTGTGCCTCCAGTTTTCCATATGCTTTCGTGGCGTGTACAGGTACAAGTTTGCTTTTTCTTCGCCTTACAGGACACTAAATACAAGTACAAAGGCAACTTCACACTGAGTCGACGGTTGCGAAATTATGAAGGGTAACTATGTATATCACGTGTATTAGCATTATGGAACTGCATTTCGCCCACAAGGCGTATTTGTCTCGTGTGACTGTCACGATTAACAGCGATTACGTATTTATGAAAACAATATTAAATGGGTGGTCTGTTTAATAAAGGCACAACAGTGGTACAGACCTCCAACAGGAAGACGTGAAAGGGATGAAAGGATGTTAAAATGGATTGTAGAGAAAGTAAATGCTTGTCAGTAATCTTTATATTTGTAGTATGTTGTGATGAATGACTAGTGAATTGTAAAGGATGTGAAAGGAATTGGTTTTGGCCTAAGCCTGGTATGTTTGTGGAGATACTAATGAAAACCATGAAAAGCCTCCCAAGATAGCTTGTTTCCGGGCCGAGATACGAGCCCGGGATATTCTAAATGGAAACTACGAGTGTAGTTGCTAGACTACGACGGTACTGTACAATAAATGAGTGTACGTAACGCGGAGGATTAGCACCTTGGCATTAGTTCGAAGTGAGTGGTGAGCTTCACCCTCCGGTTGTTTTATTTAGCAAGTTACCTAGACCACAGAAGAAATTCGAACTCGCTCCTGCTGGAACAGTGCCGTTAAATATGTTTTCGCACCGGGCCGTAGCAGCAGAAGCGTTGCTAGTGGGGAAGGTCGACACAGCTTATGGGATGGGAAGGGGACGGGCGGTGCAATAGGCAAGAAGTTGGGAACGGAGCGCATTCAGTGATTCGTGGGCTGGCGGTCAGAACAGTGCGACAATCAATAAGACAGCTGATGTTGTGGCGGAAGGTGAGTACAGCAACAAGTGGCTGCATATGTTTCACAAATCCAGCAGGTGGATTCACCAGCCATAGCTGTCATATGTTCGAATGCTTATTAACTCGTAGGGTGTGTTCAGGCGCTTAATGTACTTATTAGGCCGAACAGCAATTGTTTTCCTAAACATGCCGTTGGTCGTAGTAAAAATGGAGACGAAGTTTTCTATGAGGGTAGAATTGAATATTAGTCAAATGAGCTTCGTGCTTTAATTAAGCGGAATGCGAGGCCCCTCTCCCATACAAATACTGGGTACAATTCCTTTATTTGGCGCGCTCGCTAAGCGGAATTGCCAGAGTGCGCCTCTTGCTTTGCCGAGTAACCAAGCGAGAACCGCTAAATAGGCTTTAGTGACGTTCTGGTGGTAGAATTTTACTGAAATCTATGTATGTAATTTCGACTCAGATCCAACTACAGTAACGGACACTGTACGTAAAAATTCACACGTGTTTTCTTGCCTTCATCTTGAGAGTAATACACTAAATCTTTATCGGAGCGAAAGCCTGCTTGAACAAAACTTGCACAGAAAACTGTAGCACGTAGTTTGCGTCGGGTGCGCTTTGTCGTATGCCTTAGGAGTTTCTGAATTATTGAACGAAAGGGAGTGAACGCTACGGAATTGCTACTATATGCATATATTTAACGACTTGTTACTCTAATATGCTAAGTTCACCAACACGCTCCTATTTCGCCCCCAAAACGCATTGAATCCGGGGACAAGGAAAGACGAAAAAAGGAAAACTGGGATGAGGGTATAGCGAGAAACACTGCCTTTATTACAGGAACATAGAAACTTTGCGGCTGTAGGTTCCCAAGCAGTGTCCACTTGTCCTTTTGGTAAAAGAAAGTGGAAGGCAAGGTATGGTGTTAGGAAGGTAAAGTGATAGGAAGTGGACTATTTGCAATATGTACTAAACGAAGGAAGTTGAGCGGTTCGTGTATTTGTGGTGAAGTTTGACATTTGACTTGGGTGCGATGGGGGGGCGGGGGTGTGCATGAAAAACAAGCAGTGCAATGTGCAGTATTGGTGCGAACTGGGAATTACTCTAATCGAAGAAAACCACGGAACACACTCGAGTCGCCCGGGCGTGAAACCTGCTGTGTGCATGCTGACTTTAGCCAGGCGGCAGGCATTCAAATGAGCGAACCTTAACCGTTGTCTCTAAATGCTCAGTTTTATTTTAAAAGTACACAACTGTGAGGTTTGTTTGTGACCGCTCCTGTGGTTGGGTAAGGTGAAATATGAGTAGCATAAAGTAGTGGAGGGTAAAAAGGTGTAGGTGTGAGATTTGTTTGTCTCGTGCTTTGGATGAACAACGGACATTGCAAGTGACAAGTGGGGGGTAAAAATTGTCGGTCTTTTACCGGCAATTTGAAGTGGGTCGTCTCCGAGGATTTTAAGACACTTATGCAAGTAACATTTGAAAATGCGGGGGGGGGGGGTTTTTTCCTCCTTCTTTTACATTGATCGTCGTCTTCGTTCCTTCCGGCTTTGGATTTGTTCCAGTGTTGGGACCTGATCGCTTTGCCCGCCAATGGAACGTACCCTTCTGAATGTTTTCAGCAGTGGGGTAACCTGGAACGAGATCTTCAGTCTTCCTTCAAATGTTTGTGCGGTGTGGGTAGTAAAATATGAACATTGTATAAGCTCATAGGTGGTCGTCAGACGGATGAATACTTCATTTTGATATTGTTTCCTTCTACTGCCATAATTAAAATGTGGTTTGTCTTCTCTGACGCCATTAATAGCAGATATTATGATTGCCCTACGTAGTGGTTCTCTTGCAAGAAATGACAGGATGTGCTGATCTGAATAATATTTAAGATTTCAGTGTCCACGCCACAGAAAACACACTTCTTCATTACAAATACCAACCAGTTTTTTAGGGAAATATTTGCTGTTAATTGTACTGATCACGCGAAACACATAAATATAATATGTGGACAAGATGCATTAGTTTTTAATGAAAGAATGTTGTGCATATACCAATCATGGCCCTTTAAAGGCACGAAGGGTTTGTTAAGCTTGTGTCCGCAAAATTCTGTGTGATGATGGTAGCAATCGTTGATAAAATAAAAAAATCCGCGACTAGTACGCCAATATATCTCAAGCCTGTTATACAATGAATCATAAAAAACAAGTTAAAAAGAATTGGCAACAAAATTCGACAACGTAGATGGGGGAGTCTGGTGTTCGTAATTGTTAAATAAAGTACTTAGCTATAGCTAGGATTTCTGGGTCCACCACAAACATCGTTTGCTTTTCAGATTCTGGTAAATGTCGCAAGGGGGGGGGGGAGTCACTGGCATTGTCCGTTTCGCTGCAGGATTGGTCTCTCAAGAGAATGAAAGAACTATTTCATTTTCTTGAAAGCGTCACGTGTGTGTTCTTCTGATTGTTGCTGACTTCTGTTTGAACTAGCTTTTGCTTTCCCAATTCATTAAGTCCTCAATCCCTTAAAGGCGAAGCTTAAGTGAATAATATATGATTTTAGTTCGTACCTCACAGAAAACATATCTGTGGTGAAGTTCATTCGGCTAATGAGGTTTCCGGATGTCGTCTTTGTTTTTTTTTGAAATCTAATTGAAACTGGGTAAAATGTCGAGTTATTTAACTCTAAACCAGTTGGCGTATATGAATATCACTACATGATAACGTGTTAACGTCTATTTATTTAGAAAGAAGAGTTTTTGTACCACAATATGTAACTTGCTTAAAGCCCTTTGACGTTTCAACGGGAAGTTGTAGTTATTGACAACGTTATTGAATTCGGAGTTTGTAGAAATCTTTTCCTCTCCGCGTGAAACATTTCTTTTGCCTAAGAAACAGTCTTCGTCAAAAATGTCTCGTCGCTGTAGCTTATAATTGCGGGAAGATGGCTACTGTTAGATGTGGAGGATACAACGACTTGGGGCAAGCTGTGCGGCTGTCTATAGGTGTGCTACGAAAGCTTCTAGGCAGAGGGGGACACAGCAGTATCACTATGTGCTTCCGGTTTGGGGTAGCTGTGCACTAACGTTTCATAACCGTCAAACTGTACGGAAAGTAAGGCAGCGACATCAACAAACAGCAAGAACGGCAGTGTACGTGCAGTACAGTATAGTATAGTTACATGATGGCGCGTCTGCGTAACTTGCTTTCAATGATAATGAAAGAATGCGTTATTTGTGTGTTGTTGAGCTGCGTGTCACTGTAAACACATTAAAATATTGGGTGTTGCGCAAAAAAAGAACTTTGTGGCGAAATTTTTGTTGCCGGCAACAGTAAAACTTCCTTCGGTCTGCACTCAAAGTGACCGATGTACCGGGGTGCTGATAAGTCCCTAGTCCGACCAGGAAGGAAACAAGCTGCGCCTGTCAAAAGTGTGATGGGCAGAGGAATGGATTGATTTGGCTAGGGTAGGGACAGGTGGTGGACTTTTGTGAATGTGGTAATGAACCTCCAAGTTTCACAAAATGCAGGGAATATGGCGCGTTTCCTTCCTGGTCTGTCTAAGGACTTGTCAGCACCTCTGCATTTGTCCGATTTTGAGCGAATTTGGAGTTTCGCGACAGTTTTAAAAAAAATACTTAATATTAAATTTCACAGACATCCGTTTAGTCAGAATCGCGCTGATACATGCCGACACAGGACGGACGGACGGATATGACGAAGCTAATAGGAGCTTCTCGCAGATCTGTTACAAATAGGGCTGGTGGTATGAGATGGATTAAACTGACTCAGGATAGGGTCTAATGACTGGATCTGTGAAAGAGGCGGGGAAGTCACTGAACACTTGGGCACCGTCAGACTCTCAAAAGGATTTAGAGAGGAGCACAAAACTCACACACGGGTCGGCACGACATGCACAGACAAAATCTCTATATCGTGTGTCCATATAGACCTATCTAGATTCAGTGACGTTTGCTACCAATTTGATAGGTTTTCGTGTTCGAATCTGTGCCTGTAGATTGACTGTCCTGAGCACGGCCGGCGCTTCCCTTAATCCCGCTCCCTCCCATTTGAAACATGAACTGTCTCACAGATTCATTGCAGTGACACGAAATTTCCGGATGCTGTGGAGTATATATAGAGTTATTGGTTTGGTAATTGTTGAAACAGTTCTGTTTTTATGCTGCATGGTATTGTTATATAGCTTTCAGATGTTACGGTGTGAGCAAAAGAGCAGGAGAACATAATTTTCATTTAGTAGAAATGAAAAAATATCGCCCTTAAAATTGGGGCCGGTTGGTTCATCTCAGCTACCGCGCTGGCCCCAGTCGAGAATGAGCTTTGGAGGCTTTTCGAAAGGCCTGACCACAATTCGCGCCTGGCACTGTAAACAGAGACTTGCCCAATTCCAAATAATATACAGTCCCAGTCAACAGTGTAAGTCCCGCATAATTAACATGGTGTGGTTAAATAATTATCAATTACCGTCAGACATAGACGATAATGAACGATGAATTGGAAAGGCTGTGACAAGCGATCTTGGCATATGTGCGGTTCAAATAGTGGCATGTGTACGGAGAACACGAAAAGCCTTAGGCGATGTCTGACCAGATATTTGAAATTTGGTTTTCCGAATACGCAATAGCAGTACTAACGACCAAATCGCTACGCAAGAAATGGCTGATGTGGTCAGTAAAGGAAAGTGACTTGTGGGCTACAGCACATTGCATGCTTTTTACATGTACAATTCAGGTGGCAACAGAGAGCCACCGGCTGCAGTACCCTTACGTGAATAAATTATAGCTAAGAACAAAGACCGGTGGCTGGGTCAGAGGTTGTGGCTGTAGATTCCTGGAAGTGAACCTGCATCGAATGGTTGGCTGTATGCAGCGTGTAATGTTAATTTGTGGCAACTCTGCTAGCGTGTGCTTTACTCCTTTTTTGGGGGGGGGTAAGTTTTTTGACCTAACTAAGCACATGGCCATGTCTCGAGATCAGAATGCAGGACGAATTCACAGTGTGAGGGTTGATAATGGTACCTTCGAGAGGGTGAAAGAGTTTAAATATTTGGGAACAACTTTAACATATCAAAATTCTATTGCGGAAGAAATTAAGAGCAGGTTGAAGTAAGGAAATGCTTGCTATCATTCGGTGCAGAATCTTTTGTCTTCCAGGTTGCTATCCAAAAATTTAAAGATCAAGATATATAGAACTATAATTTTGTCTGTTGTTTTGTATGGGTGTGAAACTTGGTC
>Ga0123354_10015329_pt1 | contig 11961 bp, 11 predicted proteins | sample TergutLab28metaG_2_FD_97872 | JGI IMG/M metagenome (GOLD analysis project Ga0123354, IMG submission 97872) | Labiotermes labralis P4 segment gut microbial communities from Petit-Saut dam, French Guiana - Lab288 P4 | ecosystem: Host-associated > Arthropoda: Insects > Digestive system > Gut ... | reverse complement strand
TCTCGGTTATAAAAACCAATCAGTTTATGCTGTAAGTGGCACAAGTCGCTGTTTGTTCTCAGATAAATACAAAACACATAAATACAGTGTGGGCAGAACGTACGGTTGTTGAATGTTAAACTGTTGGTGCATCACGTGACCAGTAGGCTTTAAAAGTTTAATGTAGCCTGAATACGGGCATGAAATTATAGAAAATATTTATTAATTTTGAAATTATTTTACAGCGATAGTAATAAAATATTTTTATTAAAGGAATTTGTGTTTCATGGTTTGTAGTTCTGACCAGTTAATCGGATTAAAGAAATTTACATGGGAAGTTTAAAAAAATGTAAAAAGAAATATATGCATAATTTTGGTACAAAATCCTGAATAAGAAGAAGCCCTTGGAATCCATCAGCTTACATGAGAATATGATATTAAAATTTGTCTTAAAGACCTGTACTTAGATGAGGCGGAATGATTGCATCTGGCCCGGAATAGGGAAATGCAGTACAGCCTTTTGAATAAGGCATTGAATATTATGTATTAAATAAAAACTGGGAATTCTTCGATTAGCCGGGTATCTATTGATTTCCCGAGAGCTGCTCTGTTACATGGAATTAGTTTGTTACCAGGTGGTGTTGACGGTGGAGTCAAACAAACCTGAATGAGAAAACACCGAAATTTCTTGTAGGAACTAAGAACTTGACGCAGAATTTTCTTCAATGCCTCGGCTGAATGTAATTAAAGTGTAAAAATAAATACAAGACACTAATAAGACCGCTAGTGTCGTATGGAGCGGAAGCATGGACGTTGACGGAGAAAGAAGAACAAGCTCTACTAATTTTTGAAAGGAAAATATTTAGAAGAATATATGATCCTAAATATGAAAACGGGGAATGGAAAAGTCGGACGAATCGAGAACTAGAAGAGACGAGCAAAGGATAAAATATAGTAAAATGGATAAACGTGCAATGGATAAGCTGGCTAGGTCACCTAGAGAGAATGGAGGAGGATAGAATACCCCAAAAGTTCTTCACTCAAGACCTGGAAGGGACGAGAAGAAGGGGAAGACCCAGGAAAATATGGAAAGAGGAAGTAGAAAGAGATCTTCTAGTGCTGGTAGCGAGAAGATGGAGAGAGTTGATGGCAGATAAAAAAAAATGGAAGGAAATTGTTCGACAGGCCAAAGCCCACAGTGCCAATGGAAGAAGTTAAAAATAAATGGCCATAAGCTATAATTGCCTTTCAGGCTTTATCCCACCATTAACTAATGTGGTTTTAAATTTTAGCGCATGGAGGCAATTCTTGAGTACTCAATACTTCCCCAGCCGATCACTAAATTATCTATAAAAGTAATCGTACATTACATAACACCATTTTATTGGGTTTGATAATCTAATATCGCCATTTTTAGCGTCTCTTTTGGCTTGACAATGGAACTGGAAAGATAACAAATTCCTGCCATTAGATGCTGAAGAATCAACGTAGTTAATCAGCTCCTGGCGTAACCATGGTGTAATAAGTGTTTGACTCCCGTCGGATGCAACAGTTTCTCTATTTACCATCACCCTCCAGAAAGCCCAGCCTTCTGTCTAGTGTAGTCTGGAGCAGGGGTGCGTATATACTGGCATTAGGGCGACCTGTCGATTAAATATTTTACGTCGGTCCCTAATATTTCTGGGCTTTCGGAACGGAACTTCCTCTATGCTCTCCTTCTGGCGCCTATAATTCGCCGGTGGTTCATGGCGTTTTGGAAAATTTCTTCATCTCTGATATGGAGACTGCATCTTCGGGGGTAAATCTTTCGCGGCGTGAAACTGAACGTGGACCTCCACGTAGTGCTGCCCCTCAGAATGCATGAAGGGATACTTCCTGTCCCTAATTTCTCTTATAACATGGTCGTACTTGTAGTTAAGTACAGGCACTCGCTTACCTTTTACCACGTTCGAGTCCGGTGTCGTTGCAATGGCGCTTCACGTAGAAATGTGACAGATTTTTCCTCCGAGTTTGCTGATATTGATTATCACGCAGAATTTGCTCTACCCACCCATCGTTCTGTTCAGTAGATGGCGTTGCCCTAGGCCTACTTGAGCCTTCAGTGACAATGGACTTAACTATACCGGGGTCTGCCAGTAATATACAGTATCTGTACCATCAATGTGTCACACATTTGACGTCATTGGTTGGGAAAAGGGATCAATATTCGGTGTACAGACGAGTTGACCTTCATCGCCATCGGGTGAAGGCAAATTGAAATATTAGCATTTCATCGTCATTTGTCAAATATATTGATGTGTGGAATTTACTTAACACAAACAAGGAAGCCGAAAATCTTTGCCTCAAAATCCCCATTCTTAGAGCAAACTAACTCTTTAACCCTTATCCTGCTAAGGTGGAGAATATGGTGAGCTCCTAATAATGCCAGCAGATGGCAGATGGGATTGAACTCGGCGTTTAAAGGGTTAAAGATAAAGATTAACCTGAAATATGGGTAAGATTATGCTTGTACCGCGCAGTAAACACAATCCCGCATCGGTTACGATATCCAGTCAGTTAATGCCGTTTGTAGATATGATCGCTGTTTGTTCTGAGACATAAATACAATGCGTGGACAGCACGTAGTATTTTTAAATGTTAAACCTGGCGGTACACATACTAACCACTGAATTATAAAAGGTTAAGGACGCCGGCTTCTTAACAATTTTAAAAAGAATTGCGCCTATATTGGGTCAGTGTAAAACATCATTTGCTTATTTATTATCGTATTGTACAACACTGGTAAATATATGTACCACCTGTTGTTATATTAAACATGTCTGCATTTTGCCTCATATCTGTTTCTTGTGATTCTTAACAATATAGTGTAGGGAAGGAGGTAAAAAGGAGTCTATATGGGAAAGGTTTATATGAGTAGTAAAGTGGTGAGAAGTAAAGGGCTGGGGTGAAAGCGTGAGTACAGTATGTGTGGGGGAAAATACTGGGAACTGTATATAGTACTTTCTTACTGTGGTGTATTTGTGTCATCTTATGTGTATTTGCTGTACTATGGATGTATTGCTGTTTTTACTTTAGATGCCGGATTGCTGGCTAGAAGTCAGTATTCGGAAGGTCCTGCGACCGGCCACCTCGACACAGGTTTTTCTTTGTTTACCTGTGTCTATAAGCAAATGCTGAGATGGTTCCCAAGATTCCAAGTTGCCACTACATGCTTCTCATGTAGTGGCTTAAATTCATTAGTAAACAATTTCATATTTTGTATACATGTAAAATAACCTCTGCCACCGGGTGACAATCAATTGGAGTTTATTATTATTATTATTATTATACGTAAATACAGTGTTCATATATTACATTATTGGCTTTGTGTTTGTACTGGAGACGTGTTTTGCTTTGAGTTTAAAGTCTGAGATTTGATGTACATGAAATTCTCTCTTTAAGATCAAATAATAACAGCCCTTCTGTGTCTTCCCTTGAACTTATATTTACTACTTACCACTTTCCAGAATATCTCCTTTTTTATGTTTTTCTAGATCAAAGGACGTTTATGTTTTCCTGTAATATTACACAGAATATAGCCCATTAAGTCCCCCATTATCGGCTCTTTGTACCACGTAAAATAATAGAAGGTTGCATGCGGAATTGATTTGGCTGCTATGTAAGCCAGCGGTTTCATCAGAGGTCAAGTGGGGTTCAAAGAGTTACACTTCCGGAAAGATGGTCCCAATGTAATTACACACTTTAACAAAACAGTTCACAGCAAAAGCCACAATGCCTCTTGGGAATTTGTTCTAAAAATCCATCCTTCCAGAACAATACCTGTGTCGCTGGCAGGTGGCAGACAGTGGCGAGACGAGTAAGGGCTTCTTCGGTTGCAGTCGGTAGGAAGTTTTGACTCATTTAGTGGAATCGTCTATTATACGTAAGGATTTAAATCTACTAGACATGTAGATTGCATTGGACCGCAATAAACCTAAAGTCTGCAGAATTTTGACTTGGAAGCCTCATTATACAGGGTTATTCGAAATGTTTGTCGGGGTTTTAACAACTTGTCATACACAATACACTTGAGATAGCAGTATGTGTATTTTTTATTTCATAGAACAACACTCCAAGTTTTTGTTACATACCTTATATGTGCACCCGTTGTGATTCTACAAACATCAACACGATAATCGAGTTCGTTCCAAACTGTTTGTAGCATTTCAGCGGTGATGGTTTCAGTGGCGGTTCCGATTCGTACCTTCAGTTCCGGTATACTTGCGGGAAGAGGAGGAACATAAACCTGATCCTCGACGTAACCCCATATAAAGAAATCACATGGGGTTGCATATGATGAACGAGGTGGCAAGTTGTTAAAATCCCGACAATCATTTCGAATAATTTCGCGACTCGTGAAGTAATGAGAGGTGTGATAGTAAAGCAGCGAAACTTTGCTAGTCGAACATATTATCAGTTCAATATGGATAAACCGCATGACAAAGAGATCTCGTTGAAAGCTCACAATATGTACCGTAACTAATGATCTTACACTGTATAGTTTTTCCTCTTTGTATATTTTTGTGACCTGAGGATGGCCCACGGTGGCCGAAGCATGTCGTCAGCCTAATAAAACAGATGCAAAGACAGTTGTTTTTTTAAAGTACCGACCCCCTCCTAATTTGCCTAAGTCGCAACGGGGGATGATGTGTCTAAAGAGTGAAACTGATCGTAGTAATGACAGAAATTGTCAGGTTATGAGTAGAATTGGTTTGACGTGAAGTAATCGAACAAACTAAGATCTGTTTCCAATGGCGGTAAAGCAAACCTATTCCTTTGCTTAACTAAGAGCTACCTCATCAAGAAGTGTGGAGTAGCGAGAGTGTATCTCCATTCATTCTTAACTTCGGAATTAGAGTAGGATAAATGATCTCCTTCACGTCATTCCCGCTTTAAGTTCTGAGATAGAGAGACCTGTACCTTACGTATAGGAGTTCAGAAGACCAAAGGTCCAGAACGGACACTGTAGTCAAGAGAAAAAGGGAAATTTCTACCTGCCACGTAATGATCACATATGGTGCCGCCTAGTCTGCGCTGCGGATGAACTTAAAAGCTGCTTCTGTTTAACAGAATATTTAACTAATATCTTGAAACCCACGTCCGGCAGTAAATGAATTATAAAAATTACAGGGAGATGGAAAAAATGAAATTTTAACATTTGGAAATATGGGTTAAGGAGCTGCATTAGTTTGCGTAAAAAAAGGATTAACAAGATGCACTATGATCGTGTTAGCAGCTAGTCAACGTACATGCATGATAAATACCATATGCTGTATGTACAGTAACTGCCTGCTGATGTTGAGTAGTTACTGTATTTGAAATGGGGGACCGCGGTGGCACAGTGGTTAAGGTTTTGTGCTACAAAAGGGTAGGTCGCTAGTTCGATCCCAGTTTGTGTCATTGGAATTTTTCTTTGACATAAAATCCTTCCGATCCTAATATGGCCCTGGAGTCGACTCAGCCTCTAATAAAAATGAGTACCAGGAGCATTTCCTGAGAGTAAAGGAGGCCGGTGTGTACGGCTGACAACCTTACCATCATCCTGTACCGTAGTCATGAAATCTGGGAACCTTTACTTCCTGGAACTCTCTGGGCCACTCCAGGCCTGCAACTGGACTGCTTTACCTTTTACCTCTTTTCGAAATGTGTAGAGAGTACAGCATTGAGATGAACTGATGAAGAAAATTGAATCTGTTGGTCCTTATTATGCAAATATATCATGATGCACGGTGCGTTGTGGGTAATGTGGACACTTGGTTTTCGAAACCCATTACCCCACTTTCCTTCCATAAAAAAAGGAGGTAAGCTTTTGATCCCAATATTGTGCGGGTGATAAAATCGAGAAGAATGAGATGGGCTGGGCATGTGGCGCGTATGGGTGAGGAGAGGGGGCTGTTAGGGTCTTGGTGGGGAAACCGGAGGGAAGGAACCACTGGGGAGACCTAGGCGTAGATGGGTGGATAATGTTAGGATGGATCTCCAGAAGGTGGGATGTGGGTATATGGACTGGATTGGTCTGGCCCAGGATAGAGACAGGTGGCGGACGCTTGTGAGTGCGGTAATGAACCTTCGAGTTCCGTGAAATGCGGGGAATTACTTGACTAGCTGCAAACCAGTTAGCTGCTCAAGAAGGACTCTGCACCATGGAGTAAATAAGTAAGTAAGTAAGTTCCTATCTGTAGGTGCCCCGTTTCGAATTATAAATCTATTAACTTACATTCAGTGACTCTGACACGAAACTGTGTCACTGGGTACCAAACTACAGCCGTGACTTGGTAGTTCCTGTGATAACGAATTTGTGAGTTGGAAGTGACACGAACATCAAGTAAATTCTTGTTTTCAAATAATTTATGGTGACATTTTCGGAAGGTACAGTCGAGAGCCCTGCGAATGTATTTTCTCGGCTTCCAGACTGGTTGCCTAAACTAATTAATCAGTGGAATGGGGTACCCGAAATTGGTCACGTAATTAAATCGTGAACACACGTGCACGTAATGTGTAAATTACTGCTTGTACGGTAACACGAACATGGCGGCGTCGCGAACTTTTTATTTTTTAACTTGTGCGGGTTATGTAGAACGATATTAATTTCTTCGCAAGACTTAAATAAAGTAAAGGTAAAGTGCACCCTTGTACACCCACTGAGGCTATGTACATGTCGTACGGTCCATAGGGGGAGGAGAGGTATAGCTGTACTCTTTCTTGACTACGGTACTAGAAGGGGATGAGGGGTCAGCGTCACGCCCCGGCCGCTCTTTACGCCCTGGAAAGACACAGTACCCATTGTACAGGAGACTGGGTGGGCCCCAGTGTCGTTCTGGACAGGTGTGGAAAATCTCGCCCCCACCGGGATTCGATCCCCAGAACGTCCAGCCTGTAGCCAGTCCGTATACCTACTACGCTACCTGGCCCGCTTCGCAAAACTAAGATCCCAACAAAATTCACAAAATCGGTTGTGTGATTTGCGTTTGAAACTCATCATTCCACACGCCTACAGTGGAATCATCAGGACATCTTTAACAAGAGATCTATTTGTTACTAACAGCGGGACTGAATGTGGTTCTGTGCAAGTTGTGGGGGTTGAAATAGGAGTAGCGGCGGGGGATTTCTTCGGATGGAAAGTAAAAGACTCAAAGGAAGAGAGACTAAAAGTAGCATAAATGTTTTTGCTTAGTGCCTCGTTTGAGTGCAGGCATTCTTTTCAACGGCACAGCCATTTCTGCGAAGACAACGGTTGAGTTGGTTGCGAGACGGTTTGAAGGTTCTGCACCAAGTGTGAGGTGAGCACGTGGAAGTTGTTTACGCGTCGCAGAGGGACAGAATGGAAAGCAGTGCGTCACTCAGGACTTCTGTTGAGGTGTGGGGAGGTCTGTGTACAAATGCGGCTTCTGCCGGGAACTTCGTGCTTCGGCGGATTCTACGTGATTTCGTGACAAGACGGGCAATGTAGTATAATGTAACATTGAGTCACGTTCCCGGAACTGTTGTTGTCGTGGAAGAGCAGTAAGTATTACAAATTCTGGGTGGGTGTCTGTAGCCTAATTTATCCAGCACAAAAAGTCCATGCCCGCTGTGATACTCCTATCTTCGATCTCTCTGATTCTATTATATTTACTCACATTATCTCATAAACGGCATGATTTTCAGGGTAAAGAAATTCGATTATATTTTCCCGCATTATCTCATAAAGGCACGATTTTCAGGGCAAAGAAATTCTATTATTTTTCCCACATTATCTCATAAACTGCATGATTTTCAGGGGAAAGCAGTTCTATTATATTTTCCCACATTATCTCATAAAGGCATGATTTTCAGGGGAAAAATTCTATTATATTTTCCCACATTATCTCATAAACTGCATGATTTTCAGAGGAAAGAAATTCGATTATATTTTCCCGCATTATCTCATAAAGGCACGATTTTCAGGGGAAAGAAATTCTATTATATTTCCCAAATTATCTCATAAACTGCATGATTTTCAGGGGAAAGAAATTCTATTATATTTTCCCACATTATCTCATAAACGGCATGATTTTCATGGGAAAGAAATTCTATTATTTTTCCCACATTATCTCATAAACGGCATGATTTTCAGGGCAAAGAAATTTTCTCGCCTTGCAATGTGTTTTGATTTTATCTAAAGCTTTGTTTAAAATATTTCTCATTTTAAGGAATGGCTGAGACTTTATCGCGAATGTACATACGTCTTCATGTAAAGAATCCGTTTTTCTTGTCATATTTTGATGAAAGTGGAATATCTCGAAAGATTTTCAAAAATTCTCAAACATCAAATTTCAAGAAAATCCGTGCAGTGGGATCGGAGTTGTTCCATACGGGCGGACGGACAGACACATAAACAGGCGGACGGACAGACAGACATGATCAAACTAACAGTCGATTTTCGCAGTTTTGCGAAGGCGCGTAATGGAAAAATAAGTTTTCCAAACAGAACACATGGCAAAACTTTTCCCATTATACCGTTCTCATTATAATAGATCCGTTACGTTATTTTACTCTTATTCTCTTTTTACGAACAACCTATTATCTAATGTACATACGCTGAACTTATCAGGTATACTTTTAGAATTTCGCATCTTAGCCAAAGTTGTAATTTTGTTTCGCACATAATATTATATTCAGGTACGTTAATGATATATCGCCGGTCTTAATTTCACAGTTAAATTTATCGGCTTTTTATCGCAATAAAACATTTTCGGAGGTAGCCATGTTCCTATTTTACATTAAAAGAAAACGCTACTTTATCAGACACGCATACTATTCCGAGATTTATTACTATTCCTAATTTTAAGACACAAATGTATGTTTCTCACTTTTCAATCATGCCTTACAAATTCCTTTCTTTTTCAGCCTTATGCTCTTTTTGTTAATAAGAAGCACCAGTTAACGCCTCGTGGTACCCTGAAATGTCATAATGTTCGTGCGGTAAGCTTGTTCAAAGTCTAAGTGAATGATATGCACAGAGACCATTCTTATAACTTAAGTGTACTTATTAACTTCAACAAAGGAAAAAGAATCTAAACTTCAGTGTAAATGTAACAACAATTATGACCGGCCATGGAAATATTCGATCTTACTTTCATCGATTAAAAATTATAGGAAGTCCAGAGTGCCCATGCAGACACGGCACACAAAGAGTAGACCATCTGATATTCCAGTGCAAAAGGCTAAAGAAAGAAAGAGAAATTCTGGAGAACAGTGCACTTAAAGTAGACAGCTGGCCAGTAACTAAAAGTGATCTAATCAATAGGAATCGGAAGCAATTAAAAAAATATATAAACTCAATAGACCTTGAAAAGATAAATCATTCTAACGAACAGATGTAATGAACACTTAACAACAGAAATGTAAGATTACAATAGCATGTAGTATTGCTTACTGTAATGGAACACGCTAAGGATGAAAAAGAAGGAAAAGCCACTAAAATTTTATTTAATTAGTATACCAACTGATGCACATACATAAAAAATTCCGCATTGAAACATTAAAATTGCTCCGACATGTTTCGATCCTAAGATCATCATCGCGGAGCCACACTTTCCTCGCTAAAGTCACTATTAAAATTAGTAACTGATTAATTTCGTTGCATAAACAAGGTGTTGTGACGCCTGATGTCAACTATAGTTGACGTACCGCACTGCTAACTTCCAAAGTTGCATTTCTTATATTTATTCAACAAATATAGGTACTGAATATTTTAAACATGGTGTATAATCTCCGTTTTTTTTCCGAATGCAGTTTGTTTCATAATTCTAACGTATTTGGTTCCTGTATTATTCACATTTTATATACAGAATGTGCTAAAATTAAAAAAAAAAATAATTCCGGCCCCGAAAGGTGAAATAATTCGACGATGTGCACGGTGCAACAATAAGGATTGCCACTAAAATATTCATTTCTTTGCATGTGCCATTGTTGAGTAAAGCGCTTGTTAAAGAGTGGTTTTGGTAAGGGTAGGCATTTCTGTGTCAGTTCTGTATTTGTATCTGGCTTATAATGTGTCGAGCCTACCTTGAATATCAAGTGCGCAGTTTTATTCTCAAGGATTGGTAGAGAGGAAGTCATGCCGATGAGTTCCTCCAAAAGTCACATTACGATAGACATTTATTTTATCACGTGACTGCTTACTGATCAGATATGTCTACGTGTTCACTGGGTCGTTACTAAGCAGTGCTGCCAACATACATACTGGTGCTCCATCTAGTAACATCTTTCTTTATGTTTACGTGCATATAATCCCAAAAAATATGAGCTACTGTGAAAAGTATCAGCCATTTAGAACCTAGTGGTAACTCTATGTACCACTTTCGTGTTCAGTGGGTCGTTACTAAGCAGTGCTGCCAACATACATACTGATGCTCCATCTAGTAACATATTTCTTTATATTCACGCGCATATAATCCCCAAAACATGAGCTACTGTAAAAAGTATCAGCCATTTAGAACCTAGTGGTAACTCTATGTACCACTTTCTTTAATATTAAAATGGTTGCTCACATCGTGTGCGTGTGTTTGTAGGACGCACAAAATAAATAGCAATTTTTCCCTAATCGGCAACAATGTATTTGATTTGGCGATGGAGACGCTTGTTGTGGGACAGGAATTGAGTTTTAAATTTCACTTTGACGAATAATTTCTTTGTAACAAAGTTAGAGGATCCTGCGACAGACCACTTCGACAGCCTCTGTCTTGGTTCTACTCGGTATTTAAACAAATGCGGACCAGCAAGTTTTCCAAATTACATCTGCATCTCATACAGACACCCCATTTTGAATTTATCGAAATTTATCTTTGTAGATGAAGCGGCCACTAAAGCTGCAAGTGCTGCCTTCTGTAGTACTTCCATCGAAACACAACGTTCGTTATAATCATCGCTTATCATTTTGTGTGCATAAGTGCAGACGCCTATTAATTACTAGACGCCATGAGACTCCGCCTTAATTGGAAAGGAGGCATTATCAACCTGCTGGCATTTTGAAGTTCTATGCGTTGATTCTACGAAACAGCCTCGACGTCAGGTCATAGAAAAACAGACGCACACAGGATGCTAAAAGTGGTGAGCTGAGTGGTAACAAGTAATGTGCGAATTTGATGTGTTCTTAACTTAAGCATGTAAATATTACTCACTTTTTTTTTATAGAGACCATCCCTTTGTATATTAACAAATATGTATAATGTGTTATATACCCAGCACACAACAATATATCAGTACAGTGATACAATATATACAGTCAGGTCACATTATGGCAACATGTTTCGACCGTAAACGGTTATCTTCCGGCCATTGAAAAATTCTACTTTTATGTACCTTAATAATGTTCTTCATTGGCCTCAAGATGACCATTTACGGTGGAAACACGTAGCCTTAATGTGACCTAATTGTAGATATTGTATCACTGTACTGATATATTGTTGTGTACTGACGGTATATAATATATTATACAAATTACTCACATCAATGGAATTGATTACATTATTTTTATTATTATTAATCCCAAATGTAAGTTGTACTAAGACAGGTCCATAACAACTGAAAGAATTGTCCCTAACAGACCAGATATAATGGCTATGATTGATAAAACAAACAAGCATATTCGATAGATGTTGCAACACCTAACAGTCACATTCTTCACAGCACTATTCCCAACACAATTACACAGAAGCTCCAGACTCCTACAGATCTAAAACAAGAACTAACAAGAATATGGCAACTGTATGCAGTCTCTATAGTACCATTAGTATTGTCCACAATGGGGACTCACCTTAAAAATTACAAGACAGTTTGACACTGCTGAATCTGCGGTCTGGTCTATATATTCTGATGTCAGAATCTAATACTGAACACGTGCTGCTTAGTTATAAAGTTTCCAGCAGAATAACAAATAAGCAGTGATTAGTCTGTGACATGCATTCTTTAAAAACCAGC
>Ga0123354_10015328_pt1 | contig 11961 bp, 8 predicted proteins | sample TergutLab28metaG_2_FD_97872 | JGI IMG/M metagenome (GOLD analysis project Ga0123354, IMG submission 97872) | Labiotermes labralis P4 segment gut microbial communities from Petit-Saut dam, French Guiana - Lab288 P4 | ecosystem: Host-associated > Arthropoda: Insects > Digestive system > Gut ... | reverse complement strand
TTTTTTTGGATTTAACCTTTTTTTCCTCCGTTTACCCCCAAATATCCACCAATTTTTCTTCTGCTTTTTTCTCCCTCATTTTTTTTCTTTTCCCCCCCCCCCCCCCCCCCCTTCACCATAACACGTGATACGAGCACAATGGCGTCGCTAGGTTTCTGGGGCCGAGGCGAAGTTATTTCAACGATTGCTGACCTTTTTAGAAACTTTGTGTTTCAAAAATGGTAAATACGTGCTTGCTTTTTGGCCTAGCAAATTAGAACATTTTATGCACAAGAAGTCAAATACTTTCTTTAAGAATACTCATTTGCCGTCCTTCGGTCCACAGTAATACTTAAGCCACTCCCACCTATCACCGCCTTGTGTCATGAGCACTGCTGCAGCTACCTCTCCGTATACGTCCTCAGTTATTCTAAGAGCCGGATACGAAGCTCCATTTTACGAGAACGCAAGGCACACTATTGCATTACCCTGCCATCTATTGACGGCTTTCGATAGCATTCGGTAGATGGCCTTCGTTACTGGAAGCAACTTCAGTACCCAAAGCAGTCACTAGATGGCAGGGTTATGCTATAAACTGCTTGAAGTTCGGTCTTTCTCTTCACATAAAATCGAGTGTGGTAGTAGGCTGTTATAATAACCTAGGAGGTGTCCACAGCAATACTGTCACCGCCTTCTGGCATGAGCACTACTGCAGCTACCTCTCCGTATACCTCTTCAGTTATTCTAAGAACCTGATACCAAGCTCGATTTTAGACGAATGTGGCTCGACGTAGCACTTTATGGCGCAATCCTGCCATCTATTGACGGCTTTTGATAATAGAATTACAAATGTATGTGCTGCCAGTTAGTAGCAGTGTGTGAAGTTAGAGCGTAGTTTCAATTATTTGTCGGCATACCTCTTCGGTCGTTCTAAACATACTTGAGTTATTACGAACAATATGCTGAATATTAACAAGTCTGAAAAACACTGCACATTAGATACATGCCGTGTTTGCGCTACGTTCGTGTGTTTACTGCGCAGCGTAGACTAGACGCTGCTGTGCTTCTGTACTCGTTGGCGCTGCTCTTCACAAATATCACATTACAAATCAGTTTTCGACCTCACCCACAAAAAATTTAAATCACCGTATGCAGTAACCATACCATTTATAGACGCTTGTAGTACCATTCTACTTGACTTTTTTCCATGATTTTCTTACGTGAGCCTCTCCTCGTTATACGTCCTCCAAATTCCAACAGAAATACCATGACGTCGCTAGGTTTCGGGATGTCTGCGGCGAGTTATTTCAATGATCGCTACCCTTTTTAGAAACTGTTTCAAAAATTAAACTGTTGGACTAGCAGTTCGGATATTTCCAGCTACCACGCAGACTTTCACGAAGGACACAGCACTGTCGGAGCAGGGCAGGGGCGTGGCATGGCATATGTGAACGGCACGGCATGGGCACGGCATGCTATGTGTGAATCGGCCTTTACACGGGGGACAAAGACAGCTAAGCAATACAGGGGTGAAGGTGAGAACTAAACAGTAAAATTGGAATGCAATAAGGGCAGAAAGAAATATACAAATGAGCGTCACTGGAATAAGTTGTGGGGTAACGTAGTCTATCTCTGATTGACTCACACAGCACTCCAACAACTAACAGAATTTATTGTCGTCTGGTTTTACAGTGAGTTACACTTGTAGTAATATCCCGTAGCGAGCACGTCCTTTGCCGTGGGAGTAGAGACTGCATTCTCAGCCAAGCCAACCCATGCCAAAGTGTTAACTGGGGGGGCGGAGATTTGCGCGAAGCGCAAATCGACGTCCACATGTCTGTTAAGCCATTCCTGCGTTTGACCGCATTGTTGGGCTCAGGAACAGACACCTAAATTCTAACATGGGAATATGCTAACGCTAATGATTTGGAAATCAGGCTGAGGGCCTTGACTGATTGTGCCAAAGACTAGGGCCTAGGTTGCCCTGGACTAAGCATGGGAGGGAAAAGCTTTGGTTGGTTGGCTGTCTGGGTTCCGAGCCCAGACTGGCTCTGTCGCTTACTGGAGTTATGCGACGTTTGTCAGGCGCTTAGGTGAAGCCGATGCGCCTGGTGGAGGGGAGTGCAGGTCGTTCCCCGACTTTGCATCGAGTACCCTGGCATTTGCATTACAACGGAGGAAAATCACGGAAAACCTGTCAGGGGAACCGAATGGCGCTCGGCTGTTCAGCGCCGAACGCGATTCGTTTAGTCGACTTGGCCATCGCGGGTGATGGCCTCGACTGGCCTGCTGTCCCCTGCCGCCATTAGCTTTCGCGTCAGGCGACGGAGTCAACCCTCGGTCAGCGTAAGTACCTGCCAAGTTGCAGTACTAGGGGGATCCCCACATCAGCAAAATTTGAGTCAAAACTGTCTGTCAGGGCTCTGATGTGGTCGGCAAACAGCGGAACGCCCAGATCCTCATGTAACTGCCTGTGTTTCTTACGTACCAAGGTGGACCACTAGCGAGGCGAAGACACTTGGATTGTAATACCTGTAACTTCCGGACATTGGAACGGGCAGCGGACCTCCACGCGGGGCACGCATAGTCCATCAGGGGCCGGATGAGCTGCTTATATAGCAGGACTCAGTTCCTGAGCGATAGATCACTCTTCCTATTCAGGAGTGAGCCCAGCATACCCATCCGTCGACCCATTGGATTGGTTCCCCGAAGTGTCGGGGCTGGATAAAGCGCCGTCCGGCACGCGCGAAGATTATCGCGGTGCTCTTAGAAACATTAATGGCGATTCTCCATTCACTCAACCACAGTTGAAGGTCGTTGAAGTATGACTCCAGGTAGCTGACAAGCAGCGTCAGCTTGCGGGACGTGGCTAGGATGGCCGTGTCGTCCGCGTAGAAGGCCAAATCAACGTGGTGCGAGGGTGAGGGCATGTTGACATAGACTGAAGAGACCAGGGGAGATCAATGCACACTGAGTTACCCCAACCCACAAACCTCGACGAGATGACGTGGCCGTCTGGTAGGGCGCTTCGAAAGTCCGATCCCTGAGGTAGGATGACATTTATGGACTATGTAGGACGGGAAGTTGAAGAGCAATAGCTTGTAGAGGAGACCATCGATCCAGACAGTATCGAAGGCTTTGGCCACGTCGAGGAAAACTGCGCCGGTGAGCCTCTTTTCGCCGAAATTCCTGGTTATTCTTTCAACGAGGCGGGTCAGCTGCAAGGACGTGCTATGTCTGGGTCTGAACCCAAACTGAACGTAACGCAGCAGTTCGCGTTCTTTTACATGTAAGATCCTAGTAGTAGGATCTTTACAAAAAATTTACCAATCGTGCCCACGAGACTAATAGGCCGATAGGAAGAAGGCAGCGCTGGATCCTTCCCCGGTTTAAGGATAGATATCACTCGAGCGTGTTTCCACGTTTGGGGAAAGCTATAGGTGCGGAGAACCGCGGTGAAGGTAGGGTGAGTAGGGAAACCGCTCGCATAGCAAGGCGCTAAATGCCCTGTTCGGTATACCGTTCGGGCCCGGAGCCTTGCTGACCTTGAGACCCCTGATGGCTTCGTGAACCTCGTCAGGGATGGTTAATTGTGGTTCGCTGGCAGGGCTTAAATAAGAACTCGGCGCCACGTCAACCGTCTCAATAAATGCTGGGAAACTGAGCCTCCAGATTGTCTGCAAGGGCTTCGGCCTTCTCAGAGTCTGAGAGATCGATTCCCCCCTGGGGTGATCGGGGAGGGAGATGGAGAAGGAAATCCCATAACCCGCTTAGTCATCCTCCACAGCGATTGATCTTCAGGATCGAGGGATTCGAGTGTAGCACTCCACTTGCCGTTTCTCCACTAGTTGAGCCGGCGGGTCACCGAGTTCTGCAGGCGTTTGACCTCGGCTTTCAGAGCGGGGTCCCTGGTGAACTACCACTGCATTCGCAGCCGGTTTTTCACGCTATCTCATCCTCCGGCCGGTATCGGAGGCCGTGGGTCGTCACGCGGGCGACACTTGGGATTTGATGCTGCCAGAGCCTTCAGAACGGCGTCGAAGAAGTTCTCAGCGCATGCGTGGATTGCCATCTCGTTGTCAAACTCCGGATCGAACGGAATTAGTTCTTCCAACTGAGTTTGGAAGTTGGCCCAGTCACTGCGATCCGGTGGGTGGTGAAAGGATGAGCGACAATAAGTGTCAATGAGAACCGGGAAGTGGTCCGAGCTTAGTGCGGAGCACAAAGTCAGATACGCCGGGAATGAGGTTCTTGATTATCACGATGACCATGACATCGGGAGTAACCGAGGGGTTGTATGGGTTAGTGAGACCAGTCCGAAGATCAGACAGGAGTTCTCGTCGGCATAATCACATAGGAGTTTCCCGTCTCGTGTTAAGCCGCGAATTCCATCCACGTGTTTGGCGTTGAGGTCTCCAGCCATCAAGAGCGGCAATCCCCCGCCGAAAGAGGCGGTAAGGTCCGCTCGGATCAGTGGGCAGGAACGCGAAAGGTAAGCTGCAAGGATTAACACCGGTTTGCCGGCCAATGTGACTTGGATGGCATTAGCCTCCAAGTGGGTCAGGCCCGGAACTGGCACGGAGTGGTGTACTATATCACGGCGGACCAAGATGGCTGTGCACTTAAGAGACAAATATCGACACCGTACTGGCTGAGAAAATGCTCCAGTTCAAGCTTCTTGCCACGCACTCCGTCCGTATTCCAGGATGCAAAGCGCAGGGCTTTACACCGCTGTCCTCCTAGGGCGTGCTGCCATATTCTGCCACAAAAAGAATGACGGTCTTCAGCACAGCGCGAAGGCGAGCTCCCCCTGTGGGGAGGGTGAGATGAACGTGAGAAGCCGACGAGTCAGCCCCACACATGCATGGAGGGGAAGGTGATCGAGGAGATGTGAGATTTCCTCGAGTGGGTAGGTGGGACTTTGGGTGGGGACCACCAGGCTGGTTGTTGTAGGTGTGGCGGCCGCGGTTTTTGCACTCGCGGCTGCTTTCTTCTTAGACTTCGCAGAAGCCCGTTTAGAAGCTGCTGTTGATTTGAACTCCGTTTTTTTTTAGGCCTGGCATTCTCCCTGGTGGCGGTCACTATAGGCTTCTCGGGCGCCTCCGTGACTGACTGAGGAGGGGGGTTAGGATGTGGGTTGGTGGGTGGAGTCGTGGTAGCCTTGACGACACGCCCCCTCGGACGACGTGATTCCATTCCTCGCCCAGGTCCATCTGCGACGGTCTATCGGCTGTGTTCGGGCGCTTCCTTTCCAAGAACCGCCTTCGCCTCCTTTCACTTCACACAGCCACGATAGTTCGCTGTGTGGTTCCCCCGACAGCCACAGCACTGAAGCTGTTCCCGCGGGGTAGAGCATCCACCGGAGAGGTGGAGCCCCCACAAGCGACGCACCGGGGTACGTATCCGCAGTTGCGCTGGGTGGCCAAAACTCTGGCAGCGCTTGCATTGCAGCGGGCCTTTTGGAGACACACACGACTCCACCGACACTCGCAAGCTGCAGAGTTCGGTGAGAGATCGCACTATTGACACCTCAGGCCCTCGCGCCACTGACACACTGAAGTGTGGGGTGGGTGGGGGCTCTCCTTGGCGGGGTCCGGATCTTAGCTCCGTGACTCCCTGAATACTGAAGTTCAGGGATTTCAGCTCCTCTGTGACGACACTCTCAGGCATACCTCTACCCAGGTTCTTCACCAGACGTCGCGCACAGCGGTCCCCTGGGAACGTGAAGGTGTGGAAAATCACACCGTCTTTTCCATCAAGGGACCGCAGCGCACTGACCGCGGCTCTGAACCCGTAGGCGGTTGATTGGACGACCGTGAATTTCTCGCCCTTTAGTTGGCCCATCAGACCGCCAGGACAGGAAGGAACGGGTGTCACTAACACCTGAAATAAAAATGGGCGTCTTGTTAGGACGCTCCTGCTGGTAGGCAGGCGTGGCCACTTGGGCGTTTGATGTGGTGCCATCTGGCATGCCGCTCAGAGGCCCGGACATGTCACTAGACATGCGCCTATTGGTGGTCTCCACTGAGCACCGGGTTCGGATGGGTCCGAATCTATGGCTGTGGGCTTGAGCGGCCCACTTGGCTGAGACGGGGCCACGGGCCCGGCCAATACAGCCGCGTACATTGCTCCTCCCCCAGATGGTCCGGGTTGCCAGCTACCGGCAGCAGCTTCTTCGCCCGTGACTGTTGAGTTCGCGGGCAGAGGCATGGACCCAGCGCCAGGTGCTGGGCGCCTGTTGGCGGGCTCCATATAATCGCCCGAGCTTCCTAGCTCGTTGGCTTTTCGCTTGCCCGCGAGTTGTTGGGAAGCTCTGGTCCCGCTTCCCGATGTGGTGCTGCGTTTCCCAGCAGGCACCGCTGGCTTCTTCTTCCTCCGGGCCATAGCCAGCCTCAGCTCCTTGAGAAGGGCCGGCGACATCTGAAAAGTATAAATAGCCTTAATAAAGGCTAACTCGTCCTGCGTCAGCATGACGCTTCGACACGGGCAATTCCGAAAAATCCTCTTGTCACTCCTCTGGTGTGGTACTGCTGTAGACTAACTGCAGAAACCAGCGCAGTCAATAGCCTGTTTGACCAGTTAAACTAGGCAGATAGGTGTCTCGATCCTCTCTCCAAGCCATTCACCACCAGACTCACTCACTCACTCACTGCTCACTCCACTGACTTGAATCACTGACTCTGGTTTCCCTTCAATACGCATAAAAATCACTTTGATAATGCATCTTGTACCGTGCTTTTATACGAGTACCTACCACATAGGAAATTCCATTCATTTCAATACTACAAAAGTGCAAAGAGGGTAGGCAGAGTCTGAGTGCATTTTTGTATCACAAAGCTCATTAAAGTTCCCTCGATAAATGTTGCAGCAATCCATCCTAATACACGCTATGTACTGCACACTACTTGCACAACACTCATTCTCAGAACCACGGATGCATTAACCCCCACGAAATATGCACAATGGAGTGCGTTATTTGGCCCCCAGCCATCTGACTCATGCCTGCATGATTTAAAGTGTATATACAGCAGACAGGTATGTGTAAATGAAATACAGCGTTTTATTGTCAGCCAACAGTCCTTTTTGTGACGCTGTTAATAACTGAAAAACAAGACTGATTTACTTCAGTTTTTTTCTTTGACATTATGACTGAAATGGCCCCCTTAAATGCCTAACAAGGTAGACAGCTGTGGTTTGATTGTGAGCAGGGATGCAGTGTCTCCACTACTGTCTTCAAACAGGCTCTGGGCTCTCCAGTCTCTTCTCCAACATGAAGCTTATCACTTACCTGAATGTAGTGCTAAGACTAAGAGTGAATGTAAGTTTGTACATGGGTGTACCTTGGATAAATAATGGGGGAGGGGGGTTACAAAATCAATCATGGGTATTAAGAGTCAGATTAGAAAGAGGGGAAATTTTGTTTTGTACCTGTCCTTAATGTACATACACCCCCTTTCCCTCAATCTCACCCAAATTTCCTTTATTTGTCCATCTTTGAAGTCAGTACCCAAAAAAACTATTCTTAGGTAGAAACAATACTGGGGGAGCATTTGCCCCATCCCCCAAGGCTTGGAGGATTCCAGACTTTGGGATGACACCACACAGTGAAACTCAGACTTTATGTTCCTTGAATTTATTCTGTCCAATTCCCACATTATATATTTACACTGATTATAAACTGGCAGGTTGCTGTTACGTAAAGTTATTTCAACTGAAAATCTGGGGAGGAAATGCCTTCTGGTTATAATGCTGTCTCTGTGTCACTGTGACACATTTCATGTGCTGTGACCTGTGGAGTGACACGACTCAGCGACAGACAATGGTCCATTGTTGCAACATGATGGCAAGGCCCGGATCAGTGTTGCCAGCTCTGTACACTAGAATAATGACATACAGCAGCACTCAGAATGAAGTGTACAGCATTCAGCAGTGGAGCAGCAACAACTGTAGTGGGTAACAGACATTTGTACGAAGTGAAGGAGGTCGCATTTCTAATGTGATACACTATCAATTTAGTCTGTTTAATAAGAATAGACACTATCAATTTAATATTTTGAGTTTCAGTAGCTACACAAATTTTCATTCCCTTTCAACTGTCCCTTCAAAATCACAAAATCCAGGTCTCACTGCACATACAGTAAAAAGGGATGCAGCAAGCTCCACCAAATCATTACTACGAACTGTCAATTTACATGGTATCACATCCCAGGAGACTGAAATCTTCCCCAGTGCTACTGTGAGAACCCCAAAATCCTATGAATGGAAATTCACTCCAAGCCTTCATTGTACAACTTTGCTTTTGTGCCACAAATATAACTCTCACTTCCGTCTCGGTAAGAATTTTTGGGTCTACTACAGAATGTGGACAGTCACATCCCACTTTTAATTACCCAAATATATTCAAAAAAATTAAAAGCATTTAGCTGATATGGGCTAGACACATTATCAGGATATACTGTGTGGCTGCTTCTTCAAAACTGACCTTTAAACTTTAATAATACTTAAATTCAACGTAATCATTGACGAATTCAGAACCATGGCCATTAAATCCAATTTAATCTATTTCCTCTTTTATCACTATATTTATATTTGATTTTAGTTGCTGACTTATTCTGTATCCAATAGTATTTTCAACATTTCATGGATTTATAGAATGTAGGAGACAAAATAAATTAATTACGTCAATAAATAGTTCTTAAATTTACACTTCATATGTCAGTGAAGTGAAATGCATGCTTGTAATTGATGTAGTTGGGTTCATCACAAGTCCATCTAATTCTGCTAAAGTAGTTTTTATTGTGTGTGTGTGTGTGCGTGCGCATTCATAAGTATAGAACTTATGAAGCACATAGAGCGGACGAAAAATTGGGCCGGACAGCACATACGACCAGCGAAAACGAAACGGATGGACCTGCATTTGGCATTCTTTCTCTTACACCTCCCGCACCCACACCCACCTTTCCACCACAACGCGCGTTGCACAAGAATTACAGTTCTGTTATAAGATGTACAGGCTTGTTAGGAGAGTTGGGGATGATCGCATGTTCCAGCAGTCTGAAGAAATGTTGTGGCATATCTGTCCATTGCCCATAAAGCTGTAAAAAATCAAGATGGATGAATAACACCATTATTAATCATTGCCACTCGAATGAATGTAAGAACAGATACAGCAGTATCAATACAGCTGCCTACTAACATGGCTCATCTGAGCTAGAAAATATAAACTCACAGCTTTTGCTTTAAACATTAGTGTCAGACAGTGGTAAATGGCAGTATCATATACTGCTACACAGGGCCAGGCACTCTGAATTGGTCCAAAAGAATCGACAACATATTTTTGGAATATGTACCAGAAATTGTGTCGGCACTGTCTGGTCTTTACAAAACCTTTCCCACTAATAGGTGTCGCTAACTGCAAAATAAATTTTCCATACGAACATGCCAGCAGCTGACCCACAACCAACAATGGCAGGGGCTTACATTTATTGTTATAAAATTATCAGGATAAACATATCAAATAAATGTAATGCCCCTTTTGTCATATCCCTGAGCATGGCAGCTGCATGCATGCCTTCTATCTGATAAAGCCATCATGCCCACAAACACAATACAATGGATACCCCACAGAATTATGCATTTTTGGACTTTGACTACTCAATAACAATGGCTTTCCTTCACCTCTGATAACTGGTTTCAGGCCTTCCTATTTTGAACACTATAAAACATGATTCAGAAATGTTACTGAAAAACAGATATAATTCTAATGGTTCACAGGGCTTTGGACATTTGCAGCAAGCTGCACAATGAACTGCACCTCATAGAACATGCAGCCTACCACAGCAACACAGTAATGTTTCTACCTGCAACAGCAGTGGAGTACCACCCCAATTTAATTCCAATGAAAATGTATATTGCGCATCGCTTACTTTGTCATTTTTGTGCAAACCACTGGCCATGAAGATCTCAACCCCCAACATTTTTATCTGTGGTGGCACTTGGAAGACACTGTGTGCCACAGGACACACTGCTGTGTCATACTTGCGATGCTATAACCCATGTGAATGGCAATGGCAATTGAACGAACTGATGCAAGCTGCTCACTCTGTACATGTCCCAGTGTGTGTGCTGTGGCTAACAGTGGTTGTTGTGAGCATTTACCAGAAACACAGCAACAAAAGCTTTATATGAGCATGTGTTCAATTCTGATTTTCTTAACATTTAGGTACTCACACATTGGGAACTCTTGAGCATCAGACCCAGCTTTTAGTGACATCAGTGGCTGGGAATGATATTACGAATAAGATTCTGAGATGAAACATAAAGCTGTGAATCATCCTCCCAACATATATTCTTGTCACTTACTGCTGAACAGAAAGTGTGAATACCAAATTAAGAGATATGTGAAGACATACAATGTTCAATACATTTTTGTCTCCATATGGTCAGTTACTTGGGGTATGTGGTGGCACAGTTGGTTTAGGCACCACACTACAAGCTGGAAGGTCGCGGGTTCGATTCCTGATGGTGGTGTAATTTTTCATTGACACAATCCTTCCGGCTGCACTAGGGCCCTGGGGTTGACTCTACCTCTAACAGAAATGAGTACCAGGAATATTTCCTCGGGGGTAAAGGTGGTTGGTGCGTAGGGCTGACAACCTTACCACCTTCATGTGCTGACTGTCTTGAAATCTGGGAGCCTCAACCTCCTGGGACTCTCAGGGCCTGTCCAGACCTGTAATGGGATTGCTTTACCTTTATGGCCAGTTCCTTTCTCTTGGTCACCTTCATTTTTAAGTACCATCTACAATTCACTCTCATCCTTTCCCCATACTTCCTCAGAAATTCTCAAAGACCTTTTTTCTTCTATACAGCACGAATACTGATCAGTAACAGTTCATGACCCTAAAAACAAGAAAATATTTAAGTATGCACAGACCATCAAAAGTTCTCCTTTTGTACTCCAATCCCTCTGAACAGCCAATGTATTTATACAGACTGTAGCACTGTGGTGACTCTGCATTTAAAATGCACATGACAACACTAACAATATCTGAACCAAACAATGAATGCTGCATAGTTCATAATGAGTGTGGGTTCTGTACAGTGTTGTGGCAAGCTTTCTGCATAGGAGGTACAGGATGACAGAAGGAGGGTAAAGGAAGACAAAAAATTGAAAAATAACAATCAATAGCACTGAAATGACATGAAATGGGAAGAAAATTGGGGAAAGAGAGTAGGAAGCAGTGACCCTGCACTGGACTGTGTGACTGATGCATATTTTCACAAACAGCATTAACCAGTTTGTCTGTGTAATGGGAGACAGGAACTTTTCTGACAGATACAAACCAAATCTTTAAATATTATTCTGATGCATTTCTGACTTTACAGGTTTATGGTTACAAGGTGCATACAAAATTTTGAATTGTATACTCCATGGGATCACTAACCATAGGTGTAATAATAAGGGATATCAGATAAACAGGCTGTCAAAATACGAAATGGAATGGTAGCTCAACACAGGATCCAACATCAGGCTTTTGAAAATAACAGTATAGCATGTGGTTGTAACATCCAATCACAGCAACTTCAAAGAAACCGGTAAACATAAGACTTTTCATCTTGAAAATACAAGTGGATTTTACTTCAGCAGTGATATCTACCAATGAAACTGATTTTATCTTGTTTTGTTGAAATTTGAAATACTTAAGGCCAGCAGTAAATAATTTTTTGAAATAATGTTGCAATGCAGTGTGTGGGGATGTGAAATGAACAGGCACAGGATTCTCTCAACTGGGAGGCTTCAGTACTAGAAGTGCTAAACTGTTTGGCTCTTACCTCCATTCTTTCTTAACCAGGGAAAATGGAGGCAAGTGTGGTCAACTTCACCTGCCTGGCTGCTTCCCCCCCCCCCCCCCCCCGGGAAAAACCCCCCCCCCCCTTTTTAATATGGGGGGGGGGGGGCCCCCCGCACACACCCGCGAC
>Ga0123354_10015325_pt1 | contig 11963 bp, 9 predicted proteins | sample TergutLab28metaG_2_FD_97872 | JGI IMG/M metagenome (GOLD analysis project Ga0123354, IMG submission 97872) | Labiotermes labralis P4 segment gut microbial communities from Petit-Saut dam, French Guiana - Lab288 P4 | ecosystem: Host-associated > Arthropoda: Insects > Digestive system > Gut ... | reverse complement strand
GTGTGGCCCAGAGGGTGGGTAGAGGTATAGCTCTACTGTTCCATGACTGTGGCACTAGAAGGGGGTGAGTGGTCAGCAGCACGCACGGGCCGCACTTTACCACCGGGAAAGACCGGTATCCATTTTACAGGAGGCTGGGTGGGCCCCCAGGGCCGGTCTGGACGGGCAGAAAATCTCGTCTCCACCGGGACTCGATCCAGGACCGTCCAGCCCGCAGTCAGTCGCTATACCGACTGAGCTACCCGGCCCACAAATAGGTAATATAGCCTGCTCAAAAACATGTTAGTTCTGAATCTGCGCCAAATTTCTTCGAAATAATAGACACCGCTTATCAACATCTTATCATATTCGACGTGGATATTCCACTGTAAATGCAATCAGTAACTGTTCATAATCTGAGACCTGTAGTTTTAAAAGCTTAGAGAGGCAATATATTGTAAACACGTGCATTCAAAGTTTAAACAAACAATTCTAAACCATTTTTTACATGTTTTCAACACAAACAGTCACTTTGAACTTCACAAAAATTCTGTACTAGATGAAGATATGAACAGATGTAATCCAGTGACACACGTTAGCAGTTTTCTGCAATTTTTCATCTTATTCGAGAAAAATTATTGTAGTTAGCATGTCGCTATTCACGCCCCTTCGTCCGCTTAACGAACAGAACTTCAACTTACAACAAGCAACGTGCATCTCAGATGTTACGCGTGTCTGCTAAAGGAAATAAATAAATAAATAAATAAATAATTCAGCACCTTCTTGAAATGCGGTAAGCAATAAGACATGCAATGTACATACAACGAAATATCGAAGCGCCTTCGCGTAACCACTAAAGCCGTGGAAAATAAAAAATATTATATATTCTGAGTGTGCGGTTGTAGTCTTAGTTATCAAGGACGCAGAAGTGTATGCGCCGTGTTATATAGACCATTCCGGTTCTACCATATTTTTTCACATTATCTCATAAACGGTACAATTTTCGGGAAAATTTGCTGAACGTACAGTGCTTGTTTTGATTTACTCTACAGCGTTTGTCTGAAACAATTTTAGGCCCTTGCAAAATTGCGAAAAGCGACTTTGAGTTTCGTCATGCCAGTCCGTCTGTCCTTTCGCATCGAACAACTCGGCTCCCACTGGACGAATTTTCTAGAAATTTTATATTTGAGTATTTTTCGAAAATTTGTTGAAAAAAGTTCAAGTTTCATTAAAATCTGAAAAGAATAACGGGCACTTTACACGAAGAATACCAATATACATTTATGATCATATCTCTCTCAATTCTTCTTAGAATGAGAAATGTTTTGGTCAAAATTGTAGAGACAATCAAAACACGTATTTATGTTCAGTAAGCTTTTTTTTCCCTGAAAATCGGTGCCGATTATGAGATAATGTGAAAAAAATATGGTACAGCGGAGCAGGCACACATGAAAATATGGCGCATGCACACTGCATGCTGGATACCTCAGGCTACAAACACACACTCAGAATATATAACACTTATTGCTTTTACACTGCAAAACTGGTAGTATGGACGCACCTCAATGTTACGTTATATATATATATATATACTCGTATATGTGTGTGTGTGTGTGTGTGTGTGCGTGTGTGTGTGTGTGTGCGTGTGTGTGTGATTCTTATCTTGCTCATTATAAGGAGAATTGAGGGAGATATTATAATAAGTGTTCCAAGAAGTTGATGTTAGGTGTCCGTTATACTTGTCAGATGTTAATAAAACTTTAATTTCATCGACAGATATTCGCAAAATCCTCAAACATAAAACCTCACGATATTCCGTCCAGTGGGGGTCGACTTGTTCTATGCGGACGAACAGACATGAGGAAGCGAACAGTCGATTTCTGAAATTTTGCCAGTGCGCTGTGAAACCTGACATTAATTTAAATACTTGCATTACTTCACAATTTCTGCCATCTGCCCACACACTGTCACCGAAATGAAGAACAAAATAAAAAAAGACAGGTCATACATTTTTGAAAATATAGCAAAATTCAAATTCAGGGACTACTTCCTACCATTCAGTTCGGAATCTTTATTTTCCGTTTGCTATCCAAAATCAGGAACTCTAATGGACACTACAATTTCGCCTGTTTTTTTAATATGGGTGCGTTATTCGAACCCTCGCGTTAAGAACCGCCATTGCGTGAATGCGTGGGAGAACAGGTTGCTGAGGAAGCCACACAGGCCTAAGAAAGAGGAAGTATAAGGGGGCTGGAGAAAATTGTGTAATAAGGAGATTCATGAGCTTACTCCATTCAAATGAAATATTTGTTGTGTGACCAAACGATGGTGAATGAGAAACGTCATAAGTGGAGGGGAGGGAGCAAATAAATACGTACGTGATTTTAATGGAAAACGTGAAAGAAAGAAACTTCTTGGAAGATATACGAGTAGATAGGAGGACAGTATTAAGGTGGATCTTCAATGGGGGCGTGTGGACTGCATTCATCTGGCTGAGGACAGAGTCAAGTGGTCGGCTGTTGTGAAAATGGTAATGAACTTTGCGGTTCAAAATATGTGTGGACATCCTGGACTAGCTCAAGAACTATTAGCTTCTCAATACGATTTTTGCACCATGTATTTATTTATTTATTTATTTATATCCTTGTTAGTTGTTTACGTCGTTGGTTGTTTATTTATTTAGTCAATAAACACGCGTAAACAATTTTAATGTGCGTTCTCTATGAAAATTAGAGTTTTATTTAGTTGTTTTCCTCGGTGCGTATGTGAAATATTTTCGTCTTGAAATACCTCAAACTATTTTCTAAAAGTGTTTTGTACAAAAAAATTATTGTAACAAATAATTAGCCCTAATCGTAATTAGTGTACGTAAATATAGTTGCCCGCTAAAAACGTAATCTCCATGCATTTTGTAACACTACTCTTTCAGTACCTTCTTCAAAGCGATGTGGTTTCCTGTTCCACAATACCCTTCGAACCCAATGTGTTATTAGTGTCTGAAGCACGGGTAATCATCCCACGTATCTCGTAAAATAATTTCAAACCCGATCTTAGACTTGAAGTTTCAGTCCTTTTTTTCTTTTTTCTGTCTAAGAGGTGCGGAAGGATGAACAGGAAAGCACGACTTCCCTTTAGAGCATTCTAATCCCTTCATAAACAATACTTAAAGTTAATTTGTTTATATAATTTTCTATTTAATCTGCTGGCAAACGACAAAACACCTTTCAAATTACTACATTTTTTGGACTGTCTTAATCCGCTTCTCAGCGATATTTTTCCAGCCCACACTTCTCCCCCTTTTATTGTAGCTTATTTTTTGGAAATTTATTAAGAAGAATGAGCAGTAGAATTACTGCTCAGAAAGACTAAAGCACCGAAACCTGTGGCCCGAGCGGGATACAAAGGTGCGATTCCGAAGTTCCAGGGGTATAAAACAGTATTCCCCTAAAGTACCAAATATTATCTTTGAAGAATCTACTTTCTTCTATTATTGTCTTGTAAAAGATTAAACATGTAGCTTAGAGACAAGAGTTGTTTTGCCACCAAAAATAAAAATTCAAAGACATTAAACTACCACAAAATTGGGCAGGTGTACCATCAAAATCATCAGATTTGAAGAAAAGATTTTTTGTGAGTTACAATAAATTTTGTATGGGCGAAAGCAAGATTCAGAGAAAGATTTCCTCCAGCAATTTTATAGGATTCTACAAACTCGCCAAGGAGACGGCCACATTAACAGCACCCGTGAAAACCAATTAGGTCATGAGGTTCGTCTTTCCCGTTGTGTTTTATGAAATAACTAATGTAGAGTGTGTGTACTCGTCTAACACAAATATATTTATTGGTAGAATACAAAGTAACTCACACCGCCCAACCTTTCCGACAGATACGAGATCTCGTGCCTACTTTACCCCCTCCCTACCCCATACAAACAACCCATGTATGTTTTGCATAACTACTTAATAAGTATTTCATGTACAACCAGAAGACGGCCATTATCAAGAGCCGAAACATTGTAGTTGTACATTATGTAGAAAAACAATATTCTATCAATAAATATAGTTCTGTTAGACGAGTACACACACTGTACATTAGTTATCCAATTAGGTCAATTATTTTTGTCTAAAAGAAATCTCTCAGGCTCCGAATCATCAGTGATGATAAGGTATTTTTTTTTTGATGAAATTCAAGAAGGGAAGCTTTTCTTTATTTATCAAATAATAAAATAAATCTTGTGTGCAAGTTAACTGGAACCATATGAAAAACTAAGATTTAAAAATAAGGTTTTGTCTAACTGATTAATTTTAAATAAACAAACAGCGTCGCGTGCTCTATAGTATGATTTAAGAGCACATTATTCATTATCAAGGTAAAAATTACATACATTCGTTCTTCTAGGCATGCGGCACATACAAGGAAGATGAGTGTTGCAGACAATGATTTAAGAGCTAATGGCGTGCCCCTGTGAATAAGGTAATAAGTTTTGGAATTGCGTAAATGTAGGGACTTCCTTCAACAGTTGAAAAAATATATACATCTCCCGAAGCCCTGTTCTATGGAGTTGAATAAAATGCTTATCACTGGGCTGCATTATCAATACATAAGCCCTGTGTTTTCGTGGATAGAAATTCAAATACATCAACACAACAAGTATTGAAATCCTTGTATGGAAAATCGAAGGTAAAACACTATGTTTAGCGGTAAAAATAACTGACTGGCATCTGAACAACAGAGGGAATGAAAGATTCTGTGTCTGCCTACGAAAATACGAGTAGTTATCACTTTGGTACGATATACGATACTGAGGAATTGTGTGCGTGGTATATGTATATATATATATTTGAGCAATTGGTTTTATTCGTATATGCATCGCCGGCTTGAAAAGAAATTGGATGTTGAATGGCGCATGAAGTGAGCAACACTTTGCACAGTGCACAGTAGCACCCATAAGGAATTTTATAAACACGGTGACTAAATTCCAATACCTAACGCAATATACGCACTGATATTTCCGCCCAGTTTCGGAAATTTTTCATTATTTTTAGTGAATCGTTTGAAGCATAATTCTTATGTTCAGTCGATTTAATTAATTAAAAAATCAAATGTTTCCGCTTATTCTAGCGAAACCATAATTTGTTGTTAGTACCAATAAATATAATGCTGTAATGGTCTGTCGTGTCTTATTTTTCTGTTTATTTAACAACAATATACCATACCAGTAAGTTATATACACTGAACAACAAAGAACATGATGCACAACACGAAGGTTAAGAAGGGAGTGGATTTATAGCTCCATTCATTCCCAACTTTGGCCCTATATACAGGTCAGTGGTCAGAATCACACACCACAGCTAACCCCCCCCCCCCCAGGAAAAATCCCGCAATACCAAATGATTGGGAGGTTGGGTGGGTCAAAGGGCCGGTCTAGGCGCTTTGGAAAAGAGAAAATTATTTTGCTTCTGCCGGACATCGAACCAGGATTCCTCGGTTTTTTAGGCCGCAGCCTAGTCACTATACCGACCACGCTACCCCGGCTCCAATATGGTGATTATGATGAAAGGAAAGAAAATGGAAAAGAAAGAGGCGATTAAATATTCGCTTTTAGGAATTCAGGAATACGTCGAAAGCCTTGGGATAGCCTCATATATGAGTTTCGAAAAGGCGACCTCCTGGATACGAATCAAACCTCGGTATGCATTTCTTAAATTGAAAGTATATGTACATACCCACAAACCCAAGTTTAAACTCTTCCATCTCGTGTATCGATAACTCTGCATATATCGCTTTACCGAGAACTGGTGGACGTAGCGTAGACGCAAAGTGTTTATGTATTAGTATTGGCCCTCCCGCAGGCACGGTCGCACGCATAGGCCATCATTCGGGCACACACACACACACTCACGCAAACGGTCACGATCACGACCTAGGTAAAGGCCAGGCCAGGGTCTCTCACTCCTCCTCGCTCTTTATCTCGTCTTCGACCCGACCAATCTTCGTAAACTGCCTAATCAAAAACATCGGCACACCTAAATTTTAGTTCGAGAATGGAGGGCTGAGTTTGCAAATTGGAGTATAAACTTGAGCAAAACCAATTTCTTTATTTGTTGGCGGGGGTACAAGATGGCTGAATGCCCAATAGACGTGCAATAGACGGTTTGTAACCAAAACATTGCACCAGTTACAAATACACAGGACTGTTACTTCGGCGTGCTTCGGCTATTGAGAGTAGCCAACCTCAGGGGGCACATTATACAAAGGAAGTACAAGTTGTTAAAATATATCGTGGCCATTGGTAAATGGTATACACACAGCAATTTAATTATCGGCAAGTAATATTAATAAGTCAAAGTTTTAAACATTATAATACAGAATTGTGTTAGTCCAGATTACGTATGTATAGTACGCATCAAAACTTCTAGAAGTAATAAAACGTTCTTCACGTCTTGCTGAACGGTAAATCTTGCAAATCCACCATGATGTATTCTGGTTGATTGAACACTCTACTAATATATTATCAGTATAATGATTTTTCATTTTTATATTTTTAATATCGCATAGTGATACTTAATTTGCTATACATACACACACACACACACACATATATATATATATATATGGTACTATTAACCAAGGACGATATGTTTTAACTCCTTGTACTTCCTTTGTGAAACGCACTCCCTGACGATGGCCAGTCTCAATTGCCGAAACACGCGGGAGTAACAATTCTATATATTTTAAATGGTGAAATTTGTTGGTAGTAATTGTATGTAGGGATGGCTGTAGGGTTTATAACAGTTACCAGCTGATATAACTGACGGATTTTATTAAGTTTTAACTTACCAGGTACAATATTTGTTGCCTCATACACATATTCTCCAATGAGAATGGACAGAGAGTGTAAACACCAGGTTAGGAGAAATGTGGCGGGAGTGAAAGTGACCGATATTTGACTGGATGGAGGGAAGAAAACCACGATATCGCAATTGCATATTCGCATGTGTGTATATTTATATGTCGTTTATTTAATGACACTTCTGTAGCTCACGCGTTCTCTTGTCTGTGGCTGAGGCTACGTAGGGATGAATGAAGGGTAGGATGAGTACTGAATGATAACTGGTAAGGACACAGAGGAGAGCAATGTCGGTGTCAACATACGAAACTCAGCACAGTCAATATCCCGAACACTATAATATGAAGAATTATAAAGCCGGCTTTCCTACTGGACAGCATTTTAGTTCGCTGTTAGTATATTTGTTATTGTTTTATTTTATTTTATGAAGGACTAATTGCGTAAATGGGGACCGCGGTGGCGCAGTGGTTAAGGTGCTGTGCTACAAATCGGAAGGTCGCTGGTTCGATTCCAGAAGGTTTCATTGGAATTTTTCATTGGCATAATCCTTCCGATCGCACTATGGCCCTGCGTTCGACTCAGCCTCTAACAGAAATAAGTACCAGGAGCATTTCCTGGGGGTAAAGGCGGCCGGTGCGTAGGGCTGACAACCTTACCACTATCCTGTGCCGTTGTCGTGTAATCTTGGAGCCTTAACTTCCTGGAACCCTCTGGGCCACTCCAGGTCTGAAACGGGACTGCTTTATATTTAATTGCGTAAATACAGATTTTGTTTAGCTGTACTTCAAGTTTGCAGTTTATTAAGACCCTGACATGCATCATTTCCATGATTGTAATTTTTGACATCCATAAGTAAGTTGTAGGTAAGTAACTTCCCTCTGCGCCAAAATACACATGCCTAGAACTGGTTGTTCATTAGCTACTGCCAATAAACTGAAAGCTAAACAAGATCTTGGTATTTTATGTTCTACATTGACAGCTACTAGGCAACGGGCTGGTTAATACGAGATTCAATTTCAGGACGGTTCAAGAAATCTTTCTCTTCTCTCAATCGCTCAGGCCGATTCTAGTGTTCACTCAACCACTTGTTCAATGAATACCGGTGGTTTTCCCCTTATGATAAAGCGACCGGTTCTTCTTCTGTTACTATGAAATCCCTGGGCACAAACTGACCGCACACTTCCACCTAGTGTGCAGGTTAAGAATAAATGGAGCCACATATATTCTCAGCCTATATACATTCATAATGTGAAAATGGACAACTTTACCTGTTACCAGTACAATACGCTACCAAGAGTTGCTTATTATTCAAACATCTAGTACATTTTCCTATCAGAATTCTAAGGTAGGTACAACTAATATTGATTCTGCTTCATAAATTTGCTCATCCGTCATGTTGCTGTTATAGACTGTAGAATCACTAGGAGTTTAGTTACATTCCGATGACATATTGTTTTTCTGAATTTCTGGAAATTTGTTCAAGTGGTTCGAAGATGGAAAGGGGGAAACACGCACAAACATGGCAACGGAAAGAGGCCAGGTATGTTACTTGTGGAATGGCTTATGAAATTAACATGCTACGTGCTTCTGTGTATGTGTATGTGTGCCACTTAAACTGTTCACGTGCCGACTGCTTTTTCACGAATTTTGTTCTAAGCACTGTGCAGTTTGAGGGTAATTTCAGATTTCCTATAAGCAGTAATAATAACATGATGGGCGCACAGAATTTGTAAGGCGGAAGCGCCACCAGCGCCACTTACTTTAGGATCCTGAAATGCTATATGGTAACATCTTGGAACAATAAAGCCTATAGCTTTAGTCCATAATGTGGCAGAACGCAGTACAATATCAGGAGGTGTTCATGCAAAATTATTCTTTAACTTTAGAATTCCTGGCCTCTTCATTCTTGAGGTTTCTAGCTCACACACAACGACGCGTCACAGTCGGTAGGACTCCTCTGGACGCGTGATCAGTGAGTCGCAGAGACCTCTACATGACAACACACAACATTCACAACAGACAGACATCCATGCTCCCGGTGTGATTCGAACCCACAATCTCAGAAGGCGAGCGGCCGTGGACCTACGCCTTACACCGCGCGGCCACTGGGACCGGCTTAAAGAAAATATAATCGATACATATGTTACGAGTTCCTCATAAATTGAATAATAGTACCTTAAGATACCGATTATAATAAATGCATATAGTCGGAATTAGGATTTATGAAACCTGATCGGAAATCCCTGTTGTTCTTAAACGAAGGAGGATGACGTAAAATGGTGGCAGGATGAGGTGTAGTGCTATTGTTATCAGAAATCTGTGGAGTAGCTTACAAAATTATTTCTACGAACCCCAGAAATATTATCCCTAAAAGTGAGATAGTAAAGTCATGTAAACAAAAGAGATACTGGAATAATACGCGTATTCTAAGTTTTGAAGGACGCGTGAAAGTAGGACAGGGAGTGACAGTTCCCTTCCTTTCACAACAGAGAATTTAGAGTAATGAGAAGGATTATGCAGCAGTACTGTCAGGAAAATGAACAGGTAAGTGATGTCATATTTGCGAGGAGGCAACAGACGTAACAGGATGCGACGTGCATTGAGGGTCATATTAGGAAGTCGGTTTATCGGAGGAGGGAAACGACATACAAACAGCAAAACAAACGGGGGTAGAGGGAGGGAGCTGGAACGTGGAATATTATACCCTAATATTTTTTTGTATTTGTTCCTGGTCGTTAAATTTCTTCCTTCGTCTCAGTGGTGCTACAGGCCACAATAGCGAAGGTTTGAAAATCTTGTTGGTAAAAGGTAAAGCAGTCCCATTACAGGCCTGGACAGGCCCAGAGGGTTCCAGGAAGTTAAGGCTCCCAGATTTCGTAACAACGGCACAGGATGGTGGTAGGATGTCAGCCTTATGCACTGGCCGCCTTTACCCCCAGGAAATATTCCTGGTACTCATTTCTGTTAGAGGCTGAGTCGACCCCAGGGCCATAGTGCGATCGGAAGGATTTTATGTCAATGAAAAATCCACTGACACTAGCTGGGATCGAACCAGCGACCTTCTAAATCTTGTTGGTGGAAACTAAATAGGACTCCTTCCACTAGGAATGATCTTAGCCTTCAAGCAGTATAAACGGTATACACCTGACTCCTGGGTACTGTGACAAATTTTAAACAAACGTATTATCAAAATCACTGAAAAAATATGCATGCGATTGGCGGAACATATCGAACTCATAGAAAACATGAGAAATGTGAACAATTTTCAGCTGGAAATATTAAATGGAAGATACTACGTGGGAAATAAAACTACAGATGAAAGGAAAGTACTGGATTTAATCTTGAGAAATGGCGTGTGACGGCATGGGCTTAATTTCATTTGTTCAGTATAGAGGAGAAAAATGGGCTCTTGTTAAAACGGTAATACACCTTAAGGTACCATAACCTCTTTACCGGATGAGCGACTATGAGCTTCGCTAAGAAGGGCGCCGCTGCATAAAGTTAGAAATAGGATGCCAGGATGTGAAATGGATTAAACAGGATCAGCATATAGGACTCTGGCATTTGGCGGTTCCGTTACGGGAAAAAAATTAGACTGATATTTAAAACAATATCACCAAAATTGTAAGGCCTGAGCCGAAAATATATTCTGTACTGGATTAAGAGTCATGATAGAATGAGGCAAACAAATCTGGCGTCTTCTTGCCCTGTCGTTGGGTTACGTAAAGAACCTAGGATATAATATTTTGTTTTACTTTCTCTTCAAATGTTATTCAAAACACCTTGCTTCAGATAAACTGGCTTCCTCGGGGATGAAATTCAAGGTATCTGCAGAAACGCAAATATTCCATGATTTTCCTAGGATTGTAGGTAAAAGTTCAAATGGGTAGGTCGTCATGCCTAGTGTTCAATACGGTCCTATAATTTTAGAAAATCAAAAGTGTTAAATATATTTTAAGAACGCTCCAAAATATCTGATTGCCCGAGGATCAGTTCATGAGTCAAATATCCCCCCCCCCGTGAGTATTTGGAAGGACAGGCCCATCCCATGGGCGCTCGGCAGGAATGGGATTGCGCCTCAACCCAGGTACCTCCATTCCGTCAAATTCAAGATTGTTGTTCTTGATCAATCCTGTAATTTTACGTCCTATATTCCTCGAAATGTATGATAACAAACACAAGCATAACTCTTGATTTTAAGCTAACATGCCTTTATAGTTGCAATGATAAAATTAGGAAGTGTTTGAAGTCATGTCAACTAATACTACAATTGTGATTAGACAGTTTGTGCAACGTCTTAAGAATGAAACAAAAGAACCACCTTGCTGTTCCGTTGTCGTTGTTGCAGGAATTCTTCGTTTAACGCGGTAATCGTAGGGTAAAAATTATGAGCTTTGTCTGCGTGAAAAATGCTTTAAACATAACATTAAACTTTTTGAAATCTATATGTACAGTATAAGAGTGAAGTCAGATAATACATCAAAACGCTTTTTATTAATGGGTTGGGGTTTGGCGACTAACTTACAGCTCTTTCAATATTCCATACCTCACGAAGAAATAGTCAATAATAAAAACATCAAATCTCACTTATGCAATTAGTTATGTCATTTTCATATCTAGGAGAAAAACGCGGCCACATAAGAGTGTTATTTTCTGAACTCCGTTTACTGTTTCTTCTTCTGCCCACGTGTCTGCCAACACATCAGTTGGTCAATTCAGTATCCTTTCTTTCCCTTTGCAGTTGAAGATCTTAAACCCGCAGAGAAAAAGTACTGCTTAAGAAAATCCAGACTTTGAAGCTGGTCCACACCTTTTCTGAGTTTTACCAGAAAAATGCCGAAGAATCATTGGCTTCTGGACTGATCCACACGAATTCACTACTCGTCCTTGGAACTGTTCGTTTAAGATGTTTTAATTCTTCCCTCCCATCTATTCGTCTGTTTTTCAACTCATCTCTCTTATCCTTGCCCTTATTCCGTCCGTATCACTCTTTAATCCAAGCAGCCTTTTAATTTATCTTAGTAATTAACCAACTTGATGCACAAAATTTTTGTTTTACAATAAGTTTATTTCATGCCTCTACATGTTTCGAGCACCAAGTGCTCATCATCAGGAGGTCAAAATTGCATTATAC
>Ga0123354_10015323_pt1 | contig 11964 bp, 12 predicted proteins | sample TergutLab28metaG_2_FD_97872 | JGI IMG/M metagenome (GOLD analysis project Ga0123354, IMG submission 97872) | Labiotermes labralis P4 segment gut microbial communities from Petit-Saut dam, French Guiana - Lab288 P4 | ecosystem: Host-associated > Arthropoda: Insects > Digestive system > Gut ... | reverse complement strand
GGGGTAAGAAAGAAAGGGGATTTAAATAACTTCCCCCGCAAAATTTTAAGGCCTGCCAAAAAACAAACTTCCAATTAATTTTTCCCCCCCCCCCCCCCCCCCCCCAGCCACAGATGTAAGCAGTTACAGACGGTGTAATACGCGGTACGTTTTGGCTTTCTGAATCTCTGTAATACAGCAGAGGTAATGACAGTTTCAAGGTTAGGTCACCTCGAGAAATGTATCCGTTTGTAAAGAGAAAGTCGCGGTGTGCTTTAGTTTTCGAGATGAAAACCTAAACGCCTCTGACAAGAATAAAATTGCGAATCTTTACTTCTGATCAAAGAAAATGTGACTTGCGAATTCTTATCAACATAATTATTTTTATAACCATTGCCGTCTTCGTCGCCAACTGTAGTGAAACTGACGGAACTTTCTTTGACGTCCATAGGGTCGTGCATCGTAATATATTTCTATGGTAAAACCAATTAGATGCACCAACGTATCAATAATTTTATTTTGGAACGACACTCTACATGTTTCGGACGGTCTTTCCGTCCATCGTCATGAGTTCAAGACTGTACATACAGCAACAGGCATACGTCAAACAGATACTGCTGTCTGCTTGTTAGCAAGCAGACAGCAGTATCTGTTTGACAAATGCCTGTTGCTGTATGCACAGTCTTGAACTCCTGATGATGGACGGAAAGACCGACCGAAACTTGTGGAGTGTCATTCCAAAATAAAATTATTGATATATTGGTGCATCTATTTGGTTTTACTATAGAGGTACTTTATTGCGCAACATTTTCTCCGCGTTGGTGTAAGACGGAGAATTTAGAATGCAAATACTGAGTTGATCTTCGTTGGAGCATCTTTTAGTTTTGTCAGCTGTGTAATTTTAAATAATTTCCTGTTACGTATTTTAAATTTCTTACATTCGTGTATCTGAGGATACCCTTCTTCAGGAATCCGACGTTGCGTCGTCAATGGATAATCGGATCCCGACTCTTCAGAGGCACGTAGTGTTCTCAAAATTCGGAGTCATATAACAGAATAACGGAATCCTCAGATGAGAACTGCGCTCTTCTGGGTTATTACGCAGCGAGTAGTGGTAATTTCTTACTGATAAGAGGTTGTCCTGAAATGTCGCCAAGAAATTACCACTACTCGCTGCGTAATAAACCAGAAGAACTCAGTTCTCATCTGCTTCGCAGCAGAAGCCTAAAATCACGTTAAGGAAGACTGTCGAACAAAAGTGGAACGAACATAGAAAAATATATATTCATCGAGCAAAGTTGGAGTGAAATTCTGTAAAATTAAAAAAAAAGCACAAAATAGAAAATAGGAAGTATTATTTTCTGAGTGTCCTTTGCAATTTTTTGTTACGTGGATTTTTATTTTGTACTTTTTTAATGATGTCGTGTAGTAAATTAATGTATCAGCTATTGGAGAATAAAAATTATCTAAGGAAAGTACCCTTGTAGCTAACATTCAAACGTCTTTAGTCTGTGAAATACTTCGTAGATATTCGTAACTGTTTTCAAAACGTGTCTATGCAAACAAATTGAATGCAGTGTCTGCAATGGGAAATGAAACAAAATTTTGCAGTGTTATTATAAACATGTTATTAAGTCTGTCTGTACAAATGTAGGCACGGGTATCTCCAATTAGGACAGAGCTTCTTCCTTCCGCAATGGTATTAATTCATTCATTAGTCAGAGATAATCCTATCATTTAACACTGCGAAATCTGATCGAGTAACAATATTATCAAATATACCATAAATGAATAGGTTAATCGTGTTCCTAGAATTTTGAAGTTATTCACAATATTATAGTGTTAGATACTCCCATATTAGGCAGAATGCTAGCCCAGGAACTAGCTTTACCCAATTTTCTGAACCGTTTGTACTGAAACATCGCAAGGGATTTCGTTTTAATGAATTTATGAGGAATAGAGAAACTCCGTTAATAACGTAAAATGGCTCGGTGTTTTCCAGTTTTCAGAAAAGTTCAGACGGTTGTATTCTGGTGTAATTTCCATGCTCGAAGTATGCAAATTGGCTTCGAAAAAAATCTAGGTCGGTCAAGTACAAAAATTATCGCGGCTTCAATTACAATGGTAATATTAATTGAAAAAGTCTACGAAGATTGGACTCCCAAAGTAAACAAACAAATATATAAGTACTGGGCTATTTTATTTACGAAGAAAAGAAGTGTTTATCGCGTCATCCTGTCAGTATATTCATCTCGTATAATGAAGGCTTTTCACGTTAAGCTGCAAGCATGTTTTGTCCTTCATGCTTATTTTAACTTCGTGTTTTTAATTTCCTGTCATCAATAACAAGAACACGATAACAACGCGATTTCTTTAGATGGAGTCAGCACTAACACCACTAGGGTATAACATATGAACTTGAGATGTTTCATGGTAACAAGTGTTAGAAAAAGAACCAGGTTTCCTACTGTTTCTTTCAGCAAAACGTGAAGAAAATGATATACAAACAGCACAAAATATAAACTTTGCCCTGGATTTCATGCTGATATGTTATGAAAGATTGAAGGCAGGCACGTAAAATCTTGTGGCGCGGAAAGATCAAAGATAGGCAGGCCTCTGAATTGTATGTGTAAAAACGCTAATGACACAAATCGCAAATGTAGTGCATAAGAAATTTCAGGTTTTATTTTCATAGTTGTATGAAAGCTACAATATTTCTTTGAATCTATTGATTAATTTAAATTACACCTTATTTATTATTATTTTAAAAAAAACCGATTATTTTAGAAAGTTATAAAGTCCCAAGCCACACAGCAAACGCATTATTTTAGTCATCAGTTTTGAGCCCAATGCACAGTCATCTGTTAAATTAAGCACAAATGTTGCAATACAAAAAATTTGTTGAGTAATTTACTTTGATGGTACTTCAAGTTTAATTCGACTGGGTCTTTAGAATAGTTGAATGAGATGGGGTGGAGGGTGGGAATGTTTAATGGAGAGAATAAGAGTTTCCTCTTTCTAGAAACTCTATACGCTGCTGACCTCGTCAGACTTTCGCTTCTTCTTCCACTTGCAACATGCATCACCATGTTCATTAACTGCCTTCAGAGTAATTCCACAGCAGAACAACCCGGCCGCATCCTAAGCTTATGTACTGCTTGTACGCTCTACTTGATGCCCTTGTTTTATAAACCGTTCCACAACAATGGGAGAAGGAAACTCTTCCATACAAAAGTTCATTAAATGTTAAGAACAAAGTTTCACATCAAATAAAAAATAAGACTTTCTAGAGACCGCAGTCTTTATCTGAATGACCTCAAAAGGCCGGCAGTTTCGCAAGTAATTACAGTGTAACCATTTACCATTCCAGCCATATCCAAATGTGCGTCGATGTCAATCGCATCGTTACAAATCATTATACGTATGTCACAAAACTCAGACCATATTATTTCCCTGTGACGATGGGCAATACATTGTCGTTTTGTCTGTAAAAGCGTATCTCTAAACTGAGAAAACTACCACACATTTTTTAATATTTTAAGAGACATTTACCAAATACTAAAGGTAAAGGTAAAGTGATCCAGTTACAGGCCCGGTGTGGCCCAGAGGGTGGGTAGAGGTATAGCTCTACTCTTCCATGAACGCGGCACTAGAAGGGGTGAGTGGTCAGCAGCATGCCCCGGCCGCACTTTACCCCCGGGAAAGACCCGGTACCCATTTTACAGGAGGCTGGGTGGGCCCCAGGGCCGGTCTGGACAGGCGGAAATTCTCGTCCCCATCGGGATTTTTTTTATAAATCTCTAGTAACACAGGTCATTATAAATCTATACAAGGGTTATGTTTAAATGACTGAATAGCATTTGTGCACTTGGATGCTGAATGAAATTACAGGTAATCGTAAACAGAGCATTAAAGTTTTTGAGAACGTAAAACACGTCACTGGCTCTGAAGAAAAAGGAAACTTCATGTACGTCACTTTTATGTCATATACGACTCGTCGTCATCAGGTTTATGTCCATCAATATGTGTCTAGGACATTCAGGTATTTGCCGACTAGGTCTCGTCCACACTTGCGGCGCATCAATTTCTATCTGTTTCTGTGTAGGAAATCCATGCAATCATGTACGGTCAGGTTTGTATCTTGTTGAATTCTGAAGATAACGACATTAGCTATCATCCATAATATTGCACGGTGCCTTTAAGCGGCCATATATTAAGTTGAGGACGGAGCATCCAATCGTCTGGTATGCGGACAGGGATCGTTCGCATCATCCTTGCAAGAAGGGGTTTCGTGTACTGCCATATCGTACGGCCTTCGCCACAGGCAATCAGTCGATGTTCCAGAGTGTCTGTCGCTGTACATCGCCGGCAGGAGTCCGAGGGTACCATCTTCATACGGCGTAGCCGTACATTGTTGATAATTATGTCATTTATGACTTGATACCATATACACCTCGTATTTTCTGGCACTGGGGCATCATCCAATTTTTTCCATATGCATTCCCAGTCCACAATGGGGCATAGTTTTTGGACTCGCAGTTCAGGAAATACAGCCGCAACTTGTATACTTATTAGGAGGGCTGTGTAATGTCGTCTCTTGTAGGTTTTCGGGTGTTCAGAGGTTCGTCTCGTAGGTGCATACGACGATTCGATGTTGTATCGATAGAGATAATCGAATTTCGTTGGGACCCTTTTTATTTGTGGAGGATTCGGTGTTCTTCCGTATAGTCGGCACTTCGTGAGCCAGTCTGCAGTGAAAGTATCTGTTCGTCGTCATTGCTTCTCCATTCGCAGGATGAAGAGGGTCATATATTTTGCCATTATATGTATCAGAGCTCTGCCCCCATATTCTTTTGGCCGTTGTAACGTGGATAACTGGACTCTAAAGATTGCGCCTTTCCATAGGAATGCTGTGTTGATCTGTCGGACGTAATCTGTAGGGGGTGGGGGTGAGATTTGTGTTGTGAACCATGCGCGAGCTAAGAGGAGGTCGTTGACATAACGGACTCTATGTTCGAGGTTTAGCGCTCTATGGTAGGCTTCCTGTACTCGTGCGCGAATCTTTGCTGTCAACACTGCGCATGATTTTTTTTGCGGATTCCTCTATATTTGTCGTCATACGGAAACCTAGGAGTTTAATATCGTCATGGTATTTAATGTCCATTACGGGCGTTGATTTGTTCCAGGATCCAAGGGCAATAGAACGAGATTTATTTGCATTGATGCATGCACCGGTATCGTGCATATAATCTTGTAGTGTCCCCTTGATGGTATCTATCTCTTCAGGTTGCGTAACGATAATCGTAATATCGCCCGCGTATGCCACGGCCGTCGTTTTGGTGCTATTATGTCCGATGTATATTCCATTTAGCTTCTTGTCGAGGGTGATGAGGAGATGATTTATGCACAAGGCAAAAAGTAACATACTGAGAGGGCAACACTGACGCACTCCACTTAGTATTTTAATCGGTGTCGATTTGTGGCCATTTAGTGAGTGCTCAGGTAGCATCGGTGTAGATCTTTTGAAGTCTTGAGCAGAAGTTTCCACTTATCCCGTATTCTCGTAGAATCTTGAAGAGGAAAGTATGTGATATTTTGTCGAAGGCGTCCTTGAAATCGATCGATAGCAAATATAATGGTTTGTTAATTTCCTCGGCGTTCGCTATTATATCCCGCACAGTGGTAACTGCATCAAACATTGTTTGACCATTTCTCCCACAGTATTGGTTATGATGTATATCTTTCATCCATGGATGCAGGCGGTTCACTGTGATTCTAGTAAGTAATTTGTAGTCTGTGTTGAGGATGATGAGGGGTCTATAGTTTTCCGGGCTTGCTGGGGCACCTGCTTTTGGTAGGTATACAATATGGCCGTGTTTTTGCGCGTCAGACACTGACCCTTCCATCTATACGTTGTTTATAATGTCTAGCATATCATTCTTGAAAATATCCCACATCTGTTTAAAAAATTCGTGGTATATTCCATCAGGACCTGGTGACTTGTGTCGTTTCCCTTTCTTCACAGCTTCGTGCAATCCTTCCATGGTGATGGGATGGTCTAGTTCAGTATTTGCGTCTCCCGCGATTTTTGGCATACCACAGGATACCATCTTTTGAAAACTACTCATGTCAGTCTGGAGATGACTGAATTATGTCTCCAGGTAGTTCGTGAAAAGTCGCATTATAACGTCCTGGTCTATCTGAAGTTGTCCTTGAGGGTCAAGTACATGGGTTACTAGACGCTTTTTTGACGCATGCGTGATCGTATATAGTGGTAGGTGGTAATGTCGTCGTCCTGAACAGCGTCGTTCTCAACTGTGTCCATTTGCGCACCTCTCATGTGCTTTCTGGTCAAGCGTAATATTTTTGCTTTCAACCGTCGGATAGTAATGGCGACATTTTCCGTCGCAGCGGGGGGATCGTACTGTGTCGTAAATCGCTGCATAGTAAAATCTTCCATGTCTTTCCTGTCACGATTCCTCGATGCTTCCTCACGCTGGAAGGTCTGTCTTATCCTTTGCTTAACATATCGATCCCACCATGACATCTTGTTGGGATAATATTTTCCAGTCATTTTCCATTTGCACCATAGTAGCATTAGCGTGTCACGGAATGTGTTATCCTCCAAAAGAGAAATATTCATTTTCCATAATCGCATTTTCCGCGAACTGATCTGATGGGGATATGTCGGACGTACTGCAACGGCAAAGTGGTGGGAAAACGGGGCTACAATTGTTTCAGGTCCCTGCTTGCGTTTCCGTAGTGGGTCCGTTATACATATTCTGCCAATCCGTGTAGCACCGTCGTTCGTGTAGTGTGTATAAGGAGGTTGTTGGAGGGATGTTTCCCTAATATCGTGAAGGGCAAGTCCTGCTATTGTGGAAGATAGAGCTTTACGTACTTTAGGCGTGTCAGTACAGTCCGACGGGGAGGTAACACAGTTAAAGTCGCCCGCTAACAATATGTCTTTTGAGCTTGTCGTAAGTAAATACGCAAGGTCGTGGGCGAAGAAGGTTTCGTGTTCTTGTCTTTTTTCAGATCCTTATGAGGCGTAAATATTTATTATCCATGTGTCTTTGAAGAGTCCTGCTATCCCTGTGCCGGAAGGTAGCCGTTTGATGTTATTAAGAGATATTCCTTCTTTTAGTAGTATTGCAGTACCACTTTTGTCGATGCCTTCATTTGTTAATGCTTCGTAACCAGAGAGGGGTGAAGTCGTTGTTTGTTACTTCTTGTAAGAGCGCAAAGTCTATGTCCTGTCGTAATAAAATGTTGTTGAGCATTTGCATCTTCAAGGGAGATGAGAACCCGTTAAAATTTAGGGTTTCGATTTTGTATGTATATAGCATATTTAGATGCGTAGAATGCTAGGTTTGCAGTTGTACTGTTAAGATTGACATGGCGTTTTCAGTCTCGATTGACTTCTTGTTCTTTCGCGTGCCGTCAAAATATCTCTGTCTACTTTGATTTTTCTTTGAGCGTTTGGAGTTTGTCGTCTGGGTAAGTTGAGGAGTCCCGGCATCTGTGGTATTATCATCGCTCTCCTTGTCTTCTTGTTTGTCATCTTTTGTCTGTTTTGATTTTTCGCGTTTCTTTCCCTGTTTGTCATGGTCACGTTCGTCATCTGATTCAGTGGTAATAAGATCAGCCCACTTCATTGCATTGGGGCATGTTGCATGTGTGTCGGGTGGGGCCAAACTTTGCTCTTCCTCCATCCTAACGATGTTGTCAGTTTTGTTTATATCGTCAGATAATGTCAAATCTGCTTCGTCTGCCGGGGGACATAGGTGGTGTTCCACAGTCATGGGGTCCTGTTTGTTTTGTACGTCTTGATCAAACGACCGTGATGGAAGGTCACTGACTTGACGTGCCTCTACGTTTGGGGATATAGTTACGTTATTGGTGCCATTGTTGATGACCGATGGGGCTTTCTCGGTACCACGCTTTACCATATTTGCCCATGAATTCCCGTCATTGCTGGTTTGTTGACTTCCTGGCAATTTCCTACGCGGGCAATCATGCTTTTGGTGGCCCTGCTCAGTACATCGATAACATGTCATAAGCTGTCCCTCATATGATATGAGAGCACGGTGGCCGTCTATCTTTATATACGATGGAATGTGTTTCTTTAGACCAATGTCGACGAGTCCAACGCCTGTTTTAACCATAAATCTGTAAGCATGCGGCCATACTTCGTTGTGCATCTTTTTGACATCTCCGTATGTGGACATGACTTTTGTTATTTGGGCTTCAGTAACTTCAGGGGGCAGTGTAGACACTCGAACTCGTCTTGTCTCTACTCCTGCGATTTCACCTCTCTCTTTGGAAATTTCACCATTATCATGGTGAAGTTTAGGTCACCCTGGATAGGTTGCAGTACTCGCATCATACGTTCAGAGTTCACAAACTTTACACACATTTTGCGTACGGGTCCATCAATTTGAATTACGCGGACGTCGCCTTCTGTTAGGCGGACCGTTTCGTATAACCATTCATGGATTTGGAAAGCATTTATTCTTGGGCTACGCACGTCAAAGAACATACTATCGCATTTTGTCCCTCTAATGTAAGTATTCTTAAGTAGTCACAAAACACTCAGTACGGTTCCAAGCTTGGAGTTGAATTGCACACACACTTTCACCGCCCGCCACTACTGCTCAGAGCGACTGGCTCGTAGCACAGGTCGTTGCAGACTGAGGCTGGGTGGACCCCAGGGCCGGTCTGGACGGGCGGAAAATCTTGCCCCCATCGGGATTCGATCCCGAACCGTCCAGCACGTAGTCAGTCGCTATACCGACTGAGCTACCCGGCCCACATTTACCAAATACTACACAATTTTATTCTCCCCGACATGTTGGCCACGCGGCAAGGTAATGACTTATCTTTTTGAGGTGTGTGATGCTATGAGTCTGAAAATTATTTCGAAGTATATTGATATAATTTGCGTTGTTTGCAAGAAAATACCAGATTAGTGTGTTAATATAAACTACATCATTTCACGTTTATCATGCTAAAAGAATAATCCGACGATGTATGTTTTGACCTTCTGAATATGCCTGAAATATACCGCTTATGAATAAAATTACATTTTTCTCAGGCAGCAGAATGCGCATTGTGTCAACAAAGTAAATGACCACAGTTGTGCTACGTTCAAAAAAAATGTGTATACGCATGTAACAAAAATGAAGGACTTGTCTGCTGTCAAAATTGTCACTTTTCGCTCTCTGTGTTAGGGCAGTGCAGAACAACGGTACTGGTGAAGGCAAAGTTCTCCCTAGAACAGGCCACGAAGGCCTAAAGGGGGAGTAGAGGCATAGCTATACTCTTTCCTTAACCTCGAAGTTAGATGGGGTGGGCGGTAAAAGCCACGCCGCGGCAGCTTTACACCCCCCCCCTCGGTTCCCATTGTATAGGAGGCTGGGTAGGCTCTAGGGCCGGTCTGGAAGGATACGGAAAATCTTGTCCGTACCTGGATTCGATCCCCAGACCATCCAGCCCGTAGCAAGCCGTTATACCGACTGAGCTATCCCGGCCCATACAGAACAATCTTTCCTTCCACAAATGATGTGCTTTCCAGTTTCTACACACATAGAGCGTAAAATTTTATTCGAAAAGTATAAGATTATTTAGAATGTATTAATGATCCGATTTTACTCTAGTTTAATTAATTCGTTTATAGAATTGTTCAGTATATCAAACTGTCTGGCAGTGAGTGTTAGATTGATTGTATAAATAATGAAGTGATAACGACGCAGAAAGAAGTAGTCACATCATAATGTACGAAGACGTCCTAAAAATTATTTGGCTGGCCTAAACCAGACGGCGACAAATCGCAGTCAATGTGACTTGTCTGTGGATAGAGATGTGCGCTCTGGGTATCCAGAGTGCCGATCGTGACTGTCTGCATTCATTACGACCCGTGAATATTAGGTTAGTTACCGCCTGCAGACGTATGACTGCCACTGAGCGGTTATGGTACCATTTGTCGAACTGTTCAACACGCGCATAGCGGTATTTCACATACTTATGGAGTACGTTGCGCAATTAATGGAAAACACTTGAATTATCGGCTGTCGTATTAATGTCCAAGACCCTACGCGCGTTTTGTGTCATAGTATGTTCTGTAAGTCTCTAACACAAACACACATTTTGTATTTAATTGTATTTAATTTGTATTTAATAAACGATCTCGCGATAGAGTGTCAGAATGAACGGTATTATATGATTTTTTTATGTTTTGCTGACCTTCCATTTCTGTATATTTATCTTAGTAATTAACCACCTGGATGCACAAATTTTTTCGTTTTACAATAAGTTTATTTCGTGTCTCTATGTAGAGATATGAAATAAACTTATTGTAAAACGAAAAATTTGTGCATCAAGGTGGTTAATTACTTTCATACTTACTTACTCCATAGTGCAGAGTCCTTCTTGAGAAGCTAACTGGTTTGCAGGTAGTCAAGAAATTCCGCGCATTTCACGGAACCCGAAGGTTCATTACCGCACTCACAAGCGTCCGCCACCTGTCTCTATCCTGGGCCAGCCCAATCCAGTCCATATACCCACATCCCACCTCATGGAGATCTATCCTAATATCCACCCATCTACGCCTAGGTCTCCCCAGTGGTCTTTTTCGCGACATTTCCCCTAGAAACACTCCCCTCCCTGAGATGCGAGTGGTGGAGTAGTTTCCCTCCGGATTGTTTTGTCTCCAGAGCAAACATCCCGCATTTGAGTGTTGCTTCACACACGTTTTTAAAGGTAGGGGTTATTAACACCTCGCCCAACCCCCAAACTGGAGGATCACCCCTCGTCGGCTATCCGCGACTGCTTATTCAATTTATTCGCAGCTACCATCCTATCGGAGGCCGTTCCTCTATCCGAAACCTGAGGACGCGCCATGGCTTGGTGAGAGGGACCTACTACACAGCATGGCTGGTTAATTACTAAGATAAAAAAAGGTATTATATGACTTAAGCCTCCACACTTCCACAAACCTCAAACCAATATCAAAACAAATGCGCAAGTACCTTCGATTCAAAGAAGTGCCTAAGGTAACCAAAAATGTGTATCGTTCAGACAGGCGTAACTGAATGTGGCTTGCTAACGAGGTGGGAACAAGAAAGACTGCATAAATCTGTAGGTGGGTCTACTGTTGTATGGTTCGGTCATGCACAACAAAATATCGCAAATGCTTATCATTTGCTCATGTTCGTTACATATTTCGATACTACTATACCATCTTGAACTGAAATAACCTTCCTCTGTTACTTGTTGAGTATTCACATTTCTCTGTGTTTTGTATACAGCCCCTAAGAACGCCGTGCACATGGCACCATCCCCACAGCACACGACCTACGCAGCGGCTCTCAAGACCACCACCCATCCAAAAACTCAGTGCAGAAAACCATATTCTGCAACTGAAAATCTAATGCTCCTGATGATGGGCGTATATACCCGAAACATGTCGAGCTAAGAACACATTAAAATTACCTTGTTGCATCAAGCTGGGATTTCACTTTATTTCATGAGGAAGATGCACGGTCAAATAAACCTCAAATTACTACACTACATCAATATTATCTTTTGTAAAACTAGAATGGTATCTCTGTTTTACAAATTTTTTATCTATCTCGTAAAGCCTTATTTTTCTTCGGTAACGCGTAAAATGGAGTTACAAGGTAGTTATATACTCATTTGTCATGTTTCGACAGGTTTTGTTACCTTGGTACTGGGTACTGTAAAACGTAAGGAAGATGAAACAGGAATGATTTATCGGAAACGTGCTTTCAAAGTATTTACAGCTGTCTCTACTCTACTATTATAATATAGGCCTAATAATAAAAAATTAATATTAATGATAATCATAATTACTATTATTCAGGTCTTGTTTATTAAAGTGTTAGGTTAACATTGAAAGCGCTCCTAAAACCCACCATAAATTAACCACATAACAGTAATAATAATAATAATAATAATAATAAT
>Ga0123354_10015322_pt1 | contig 11965 bp, 9 predicted proteins | sample TergutLab28metaG_2_FD_97872 | JGI IMG/M metagenome (GOLD analysis project Ga0123354, IMG submission 97872) | Labiotermes labralis P4 segment gut microbial communities from Petit-Saut dam, French Guiana - Lab288 P4 | ecosystem: Host-associated > Arthropoda: Insects > Digestive system > Gut ... | reverse complement strand
GCCTGAAAAATAAGTGTAATAAAGACCCATTTTCACTGAGAGCTAAACACATACCATTTCTCACATTTACCAAAATAGTCACCTATTTACCAATCACAAAGAACCTCACAGTACTACAATTATTCACAGTAAACACTTAATTTTGAATCGTTCATATAACTATATTTCCCACACCCGCATTTAGGTAAGGCTTATAATGCATGAATACGCCTGTTATATTGAGACCTCATGCCTTCACCTGATGTTTGGTTAGACACCGTTACACCCAAAATTAGTATAACCATAAACAGTATGTTACCTATTCTGCACAAAAAAGGCTACTCGACACTCGTTACTGCAAAAAAACAAACCCAAACCACCGACATGCTTGACATCTTAAAAGTACCCTATAAAACCGTAGGTGAATACGGAACTACACTTAAAGAAAAATTGGCAACTGAACAAAAAAGAACTCTTGAATTTTTAGAACTTTTTGACACAGTTGGCTACCCAAAAGTACTCTGGACACACGGCGATATATCAGCAATTCGAACAGCATTTGGACTTAAAATTCCAATTGTATATGCCAACGACACCGTTTTTGCATATGCTGTTGCTAAACTTGCTTGTCCCTTAGTAGATTACCTTGTAACACCAAAATGTTTTGGTAATTCATGGAGCAAATTTGGCATCTCCAAAGCGCGAATCGTCCATTATGATGGCCTGGAAGAGTTAGCATACGTAGGCACAGAATTTGAAAAACCAAAAAGTCTCAAAGACATAACCAACCAAAAAAAACCAAGGATACTTTTCCGTGATGCTGAATACCAAGCAGTCTATTGCAAAAACGTTAAAGTAGATTCCGAAAAATTGCTACAAGAACTCACAAAATTAGGCACAATCATTTACTTACCACGCTACGAGAAAGAAAAAACAAAACTTGAAAAAATCCCAAATGTTTGGATTCCACCAGAACCAGTCTTAACAGCACAACTTATACCTTATATTGACTTGATGATTGGTAGCGGCGGAACAGCCTGCAGAGAAACCGCACTTTGTGGAATTCCCACAATAAACTTTCACTTCTGGGATGCACAATCCAAATACCTGTACAAAAAAGGCTTTCCCATCCAAATTATCCGCAACACCAAACGTATCATAACAACTGCAAAAAATTTGTTGCAAAAATCAAATAAAATTAACACACAAGAGTTATTGAATAAACTAGAGTCGCCCATACCAACTTGGGCAAAACATATAGAGCAGTGCCTCCAAAAACAAAAGTAACAAACTACAATATCCAAACAATCTTTTACTAAGTTAATTATTTTTCAATTATAGTTTTACAGTTTTAGAACCGCCATAACCAAAATAGTCCATAACAATTGAGAAAATAGAACGCCTAAATTAACCATATTTTAGTTACTATAAAAAAGTACACATACGAACCGACAATAGTAAAGTCATGCACAACAACTCTAACATTGAAATCTAAAAGTTTCATTAAATTTTTGCCAACATACTTTAAAACAAGAACAAATAGAACAGCCCCCTTACACACGTATCAAAAACAGTACATGAAAAAATAATATGTTACAGAAAAAACGTTCTATTCATTTACAACGTTTTTGTCTCTTGCCAACATAGTTAACCCCCTTTCCAAAACCAGACAGGTTAACTATTATTTACGTTTCAGTCACAAATTCTTTGACCCAACCAGCAAGAAACTCCACATTAAGCTTGGTTAAATAAATGAAAGTTTTAAGACTACAGTTACTTAGCGCAGCAAATGGCGTAAAAATAAAACGGGCAACCATCCGTCGCACCAGCTTGTAAAGACCAAAATGGCTATAACGGCGATAGGAGATACCGAGAATGACATGATCTTTAGACGTCCCCATATGAGTAGCACCTATAAAAGGCAGAACTTTCCAGCGATAACCAGCTTTTTGAACATACCGTTTGAAATAGTGGTCTTCGCCGAAGAACAGTTTTGGAGGATCATAATTCTCCATGAGTTCACGTCGAATTATAATGTTGTTTATATGTGGACTAGTGTCAACTTTATTCAAACTGTAAATTGTACCAATAACACGATCGTAAGCAGCGGTATGCCTGTTATTGTGCACAGCAACTGTACTAATAGCACCAACCACAGGTTCGATTTCCATAATAACTTTTTGAAGCCAATCAAACGGCAGAAGCATATCGTCATCAACCATAGCCACCCATTCGGTCTTTGCCATCAAAACCCCATGTTTCCGCGCTACACTCAACGGTTTTTCGTGAGTATTAATAATTTGCCCCGCACACGACATACCCCTGATCTGACGAAGCAAAGCAGGATTAGCTTCATCTCTTGATGGAACAACAAAATCAACTATCATGTTGTCAGAGTGAAATAACATACCTCTTAACGTTTTTGCAGAATTATTTAAAGGTTCTACCAGTATATGGACCACACCTTGTTTTTTAAGCATATTCCGATGTAAGTATGTTATATCTTGTATAGGCTCTTACTAAGTTACAGCATAGTATGAAACTTTAGTACTCTTTGAAGAAATGAGAAACTACTCAACAGTTTTACAGAAACCTCAATTGTTACAGTAGCAGATCTAACGCATAATACTCATAATTCAATAACATGTGTAACGCATAATCAGCTTAATTACATCCAACTTAGAAATCTCTGTACAGGATTAAACTGAAAATGAACAGAAAAGTCTACCGGAAACAAAGTCTGACAGCCACATATTAGGTATAACAAATCCCTTAACATGTAAAACACCAATCTTTAATGGAACTTCAGTTAAAGATACTCATTTTTACGGTATACTACTACACAAAAATGTAAAACATTTTACAGCAGAGTCTTTCTATATAACACAGCATAATGTACAAAAATAGCTATTAGTAGATAGAACACAACTATTTTTCGAATGGCTTAATAAGGCAATAACGTGATACAACATGAGGAAAACAATAAAGTGGATAACGCCATTTCTAATAATGACTCTGTTGCAGTCAAAAAAATTCTTGTTATCCATCCATATCTTAATGAGATTGGGGGAGCTGAAGAAGTATTACTCAAAATTCTTGAAACATTAATTGAACAAAAACAAGACTGCTACTTGCTTGGCGAATTGCCCTTGGGAAAAATATTTGACAACATACCAAGTTCAAGCATTAAACAAATTCATTACCCTTCTGAAACAAAAAGTGGTTCTAAACGTTTTCAGGCTCACCGACGTCTACTGTTTCATCATTCAAAGTTAAAGGGTAAACTGCGTAAAGAAGTGGGTAAAATGGATTTGGAAATTAGTACATCTGATCTAATGTACTTAATCGGGGCAAGTAAAAAACGTGTTGCATATGTACATTTTCCAGAAAATTTGACTCGCATGCAAAACCCTGACCTTAAGCACAGGTGGTTTTGGAAGTTGTTTTATTTGCCAATCACTTTTCAATGTAAAAGGCACGTAAAGAAAACTGACCTGTTACTGTGTAACAGTCACTATACTCAAAATGCTATAATGACATGTTGGAAAAGAGAGGCTGAAGTTGTTTACCCACCAGTCGACATCGAAGAATTTAAGCCAGCACAGAAAAAAGAACAGCTGGTTATTTCAGTAGGACGATTTGTTCCAACAAAAAATTATGAAACGATCATTCAAGTCGCTATACAACTACCTAATGTTAAATTTGTAATAGTTGGTCGTAAGCGTCCAAATGATCCATACTATGACAAAATAGCTAAACTAAAACCAGATAATGTAGAGTTAAACGCTGATGCTACACATGATTACATTTCCGATTTGTTAAGTAAAGCTAAAGTCTATCTACATTGCATGGTTGGTGAACATTTTGGCATAAGTATTGGTGAAGCAATGGCTGCTGGCTGTATTCCAGTTATACATAACAGTGGTGGATCTAAAGAAATAGTAGGCAACTATGGTTTTCTTTACAATAACACAGAAGAATGTGTCAAAGCTATAGAGGAAGCACTACAGAGCGAGACAAATCCAATCGATATTACGGAACACGCAAAAATATTTAGTGATAGCAACTTCAGGAAAAACTTTATTTCAGTTTTGAAGAAGAAAGGATACATCTAAGACTTAACTGCCCTTCTTTTCCTGAAATTATTTTCCTTTATTTAATTTTTAAACGTTATTTAATTTCTATCGCTAACATTCTGATTATAGGTAATAAATATTAGTTTGAGACTTGTTTGGTGTTTTGTTAGTTTTTACGATAAAAACGCGTTTACTGATTAGATTATGTGAATTTAATTATAAAAAATTTGGTGTTATAATTGCAAAAACAACTAAAAAAACGTATAAAAAAATATTCTACACAATTTTCAAGATTAAGATTATAAATTAAGTTCTAAAAAAATTGTGTGTATTTAGTTCACGTGGTTTTATCAATGCATGCATACACAACTATGCATATATAGCCATTGTTTGTTGAACAAAATCAACATAAAAAGTTAAAACCTAATGAAAAATGAGTAGAATAAAGTCACATTTTCATTGAGGGCTAAATACGCATAAAAAATTAAACAGGTATTGTTAACTGTTTAGCACATTATTTATAATTATGTCAAAACTTTAAGTATAAACAAGCAGAACAACAATGATAAAAATCAGATTAGACGTAGATTATGCTTATCCTTCAAGATGGAAAAGTTTCATTTACACTGCTCTTAAGAGGAAAACTAAAAGAAGCTATCTAAAAAATTCTAAGATAATTGCAAAAATGATTAATGAGTCAAATGTTGAAGTGGAAGCATACTGGTTCTTTACACCATTTACTCTGCCTGATGCTGAAATGCTTGAATTGTTAAATTCAGATAAACATGAAATTGCTCTCCATATTGCAATCGATGCCTTCAATGAGTTGAAAAACTTGGAAAAAGTGACTAACACCCAAGTAAGGTATTACACAGTACATGGGACCGAGCGTTTGTTAGGTAAAATTATTTGGCGGCGTAAATTTTCACAAGCGAAAGCGCCAATTCCCGAAAGTTTTCCTTTAAAATCGTTTTATGATTTTCCAACGCTTGCTTTAGACAGGGTTTGTCATGAGAAAACAGCAAAAGAAGCACTAAAAACAGCGTATGACAGCATTGACAAAGGTGAAGTTTTACTTATTCATCCTGACTGGCTTTTCCAGAAGGGGAAAATGAATCCTAGGGGTCCATATTATGATAATTTAAAAGAACTGTTAAATGTTGATAATATACTAGAAGATATGGCGATAGGGAAAAAATGGTTTGTAAAAATTGGCAAGTATTCGGAATATTTTGAGTATATTAAAAGTATAGATTTTTCGGATAGCTTTTTTGGTAAACTAAAAGATAGAGATGTAGATATTTTCACGTTTGTTGAAAGAAGTTGGTGCAATCCTTTTGCTGTCACACCATCAGATAAATGGTTAAAAATTGAAGATACTATTGCATTACTTCAAATAAACACGTTTGACGAGTGGTGGAAGAAAATTGGTAAAAAAACTCGTAATATGGTTCGTAAAGCTGAAAAAGAGGGTGTAAAAACAGATGTTGTTGAGCCGTCAGACGAGTTGGCTGAGGGTATATGGCGGATTTATAATGAGACGCCAATTAGGCAGGGACGAGCTTTTCCTCATTATGGGGTTTCACTTAAAAATGTCAAGGATATGGTGTTTAATACAAAAAATTGTACTTTTATAGGTGCATATGTAGAAGATGAGTTCGTGGGTTTTATTCAGTTAGTTTATGGCGACAGTTTGGTTGTTATAACTCAGATTCTTTCGCTTCAGGAGCATTGGGATAAAGCGGTAAATAATGTTATGTTAGCAAAAGCTGTTGAGGTTTGTGCTAAAGATAACCAGAAATGGTTAATGTATGGTAGGATGGGTAAAGGTAGTAATCATCCGTCTTTGGATAAGTTTAAAGAAAATAATGGTTTTGTTAGATACCCGTTGAATCGTTACTATGCAGTACTTTCAAGGAAAGGGAAAATAGCAACGGCAATGGGTTTACATCGACAATTTAGAGATAGGTTACCTGAGCCATTAAAACCAAGAGTGATTCAGGTTTATAATTTTATAAGTCGAACAAAAATCAAACTTAAACATCGTTAATTAGAAATAAAGAGTTAAATGAGAAGGTCATCTAGTATTTTGTTTAAGGTTTGTTTGTTTGTTATACCTCTGAAAATGATTTTACCGTTGGCGTAGAAGCGAAAAGAATATTCTCCATATGTTAAATCGTATATTATGTCTGCAATTTTGTTTTTTAGTGTTGCTTTTTTTAGGATTTTTTCGAGCGCTTGGTCTTTTTTGTCGAATTTTAGGACAACTATGATATCGCTTTCGGCTCCGCATGTGCCTTCGATTCTTACTATATAGTCAGCTACTGCGCTTGACATTAAAGGGTCTGTATCTCCTTTAGCACTTCGATAAAACGGTTGATTTCTTCTATGGTGTTGTAGAGGTAAAAACTTGCGCGTGCACTAGATTGTAACTGGAAGATTTGATGAAGCGGTTGAGCACAATGATAACCACTACGTATAGCTACTCCATAACTATCACATAATAAGGCAATATCATGTGAGGATAACTCTGCAAGACCGAAGGTGATTATGCCGCATTTGTTTGAATTCATTGGACCATAAAGCATTATTTTGCCAAGATTTTTCATACCATTTAGGGCATATTTTGTGAGAGCCTGTTCATGAGCTAAAATATTATCCATGCCAACTTGTTCAAGATATTTTATAGCCGCAGTTAAACCTACTACACCACAGATATTTGGTGTTCCTGCCTCAAACTTCCAAGGAGGCATATTCCAACTAATGTTACAACGCTGATTTGCAGGGTCAAAAACCACATCCTTTATCATTTCACCGCCACCTTGAAATGGAGACATATTTTGCAGTAACTCTTTTTTGCCATACAAAACACCTATTCCCGTTGGGCCAAGCATTTTGTGTCCTGAAAAGACAAGAAAATCTGCATTAAGATCCTGAACATCTACTTTCATATGTGGAACAGATTGCGCACCATCTACAAGCATTATTGCCCCATGGTCATGAACGATTTTTGACAACTTTTTTATTTCATTGACCATACCTGTGACGTTTGAAACGTGACTTAAACAGACAAGTTTTGTTTTAGAGTTTATTTTGTTTTCAAAATCTTTTACATCTAAAATGCCATCGGAGGTAACGTTTGCATAGTTGATTTTAAAACCGCGAATTTTTGCAGTTATCTCCCAAGGAACAATGTTACTGTGATGCTCCATTAGAGAGACAAGAATCTCATCATTTTTTTTGAGGTTGTTTAGTCCCCAAGAGTAAGCTACAAGGTTAATGGCCTCAGTTGTTCCTCTAACAAAAATTATTTCAGAAGATTCTTTTGCGTTAACAAAATTTGCTACACGTTCACGACCTTGCTCATACAACTCAGTAGCTTCTAAAGACAGAGTGTGAACACCACGATGCACATTTGCATTATGGTTTTCGTAGAAGTCAACCATAGCCTGTATGACTTGCCGAGGTTTTTGTGAAGTTGCAGCATTATCAAAATAGATAAAAGAGTTATTGCTTATTTTACGTTTTAGAATTGGAAAATCGTCTCTGATCCGAAGTGAATCTATGGTGATTTTTCTTCCTCCGGCTTTAACCGTTTAGATAGCGTATTTGCCAACTCTTCCTCTTCTAAAGCTTGCTTTTCTTCAAAAGTGTTTTCTTTAGGCATCCACGCAGACTCACTACCACGGTCATTGAAGTATTTCCGGATTGCACGCTTCAACGCACCAACAGCAAGAACCCCACAGTGAAATTTAACACTGGGCAAACCACCTATTTCTTCAGTAACTTTTTGCCATGTAATGTCAGTCCAAGTTGCCTCAAGAGTTAAACCCTTAATCATTTCAGTAACTATACTTGAAGTTGCAATGTTAGCAGCACACCCATAACTCTCAAATTGAGCTTTTTCAATAACTAGAGTTTGCTCATTGATCTTTAAATAAAAAGTTATCATATCACCACATGCAGGGTTACCAGCAACGGCAACAATAGTAGCATCCTCCATTTTTCCAAGATTCTTAGGGTTACGGAACAAATCCATAACTTTCGCATTATAAGGTAAAGGTATACGAGACATTCTTACTCCACTCCTGTCGAACCAACTATTCGTCTAATACGATTAACAGCATCAGGTAATACTTCCAAGACGTATGCTATATCCTCTTCTGTATGATAACGCGTTGTCTTCATAAGAACACTACCATGAGCTTCTTCAAATCGACGACCAATAGCAACCAAAACATGACTAGGCTGAAGAAGCCGTCTACTACACGCACTACCACTTGAAAGATAAACACCCTTAAGACTTAACTCAATTGTTAACGCTTCGCCCTCTGCACGCAAAAAACTAACGTTAGCATTATCAGGAGAACGTTTCTCTCCCTTTGGGCCATTAAAACACAAATCAGGCAATGCTGAGAATATACCATCAACCAAGTTATCTCTTAAACAACGTATTTTTGTAACGTTTACCTCAAAATTTTCAAAAGCTAACTCGGAAGCTTTGGTAAAACCAATAATTAAAGGCGTATTTTCTATACCTGGCCAAAGTTTTTGTGTACCAATTTGGCCTTCAATTATACGATCAAGATCAACACCTTCACGCAAATACAGAGCACCTATACCACGTGGACCCTGTATCTTGTAACTACTAACAGTTGCCAAGTCAACATTAAGATTTTGTACATTGAACGGTATTCTACCATAGGCATCGGTTGCATCTGTGTGAAATAGCGCTTGCGAATTTTTGTCTTTGACAATTTGTACAGCTTCTTTGATATTTTGAATTGTACCTAATTCATTGTTTACTGCTGCGACACTTACAAAAATGGTTTCCTTATCTATCGCTTCGTTTAATTTTTCCATGTTCAAGAAACCATCAGAGTCAACTGGAATTTTAGTTACTGTGAATCCAAATTTTTTCATCATCTCTGCAGCATGCAAAACATTGATAGGTTCAATTTCAGAGATTACGATTTTTTTGCCTTTTTCTTTTTGGGCAAAACAGGATCCCATTATTGCAAGGTTATTAGCTTCAGATTCGCCGGGGGTAAAAGTGATTTCTTCTAGAATTTTAGCACCCATGTACTTGCTGATTTTTTGAAAACTGTTCATGATCACTTCAAAAGCTTCCCAGCCGGGTTTGTGGGTGAGGGTTGGGTTGCCGTAGGCGATTTTGTTGAAGTAGGGGAGCATTGTATCTACGACTTCCTGTGGGACAATGCTAGAGTTTTCATTGTCTAAGTAAACTTGATGGGTGATTTCTTCATGAAGCTTTAGTAGTTCTTTTACGTTTTCGACCATAACGGTATCCGGCCATAGAATGCTATATATCTAGTTGGTTGAGTATTGAGTTCAAATAAAAAAACCTAACCGCAGAAATTTGATAATTATCTACGATAATGTTATTGTTCAAGTTTGAAAAAGTGAAAAAAGTAAGGGTGGAAAAATAGTTGATATATAAAAGTGGGGTGGATTGTTATTTTTGTTTTTGGGAGTTATTGTATTTGTAGGCTGTTTTGTGGTTAGTTTTTTGTAGTGATAATCTTGGGTTTATTAAGTGGAAATTGCGTTAGTTTGTTAAATAATGCTAATAACTATCAATGTATTAGTTTGGTTGTTTTAGTGGCGAGTTGCATTGAAGGTTTCCGAGTTAGCTGTGTTACAATCGGTTAAAGATGTTCTTGATGGTTTAGGGATTAAGGAGTTGTTTCCACCTCAAGCAGATACTATACAGGCGGGTTTGTTTGAGGGGCAGAATATAGTGTTGGCTAGTCCTACTGCGTCAGGGAAAACGTTAATCGCTGAATTGGCTAGTATGAAGCATGTGTTGGAAAATCATGGTAAAGTGATTTATCTCTCACCGTTGCGGGCGCTTGCCAGTGAAAAATATGAGGAGTTTAAGAAATATTCGCATATAGTCAAGGCTGATGGTAAAAAGGTGTCGGTGGGTATCAGTACTGGGGATTTTGATGATGCGGATAATTGGATGGATAGGTATGACATAATTGTTACTACTAATGAGAAAGCGGATTCGTTGCTGAGGCATCGCACAAAATGGTTAGATAGTATCTCTCTTGTTGTTGCGGATGAGGTGCATTTGCTTAATGAGTCAGAACGGGGACCTACATTAGAGATTGTGTTAGCGAGGCTTATGCAGGTTAATCCGTGTATTCAAATTTTAGCTTTAAGTGCTACAATTACTAATGTTGATGAAATTGCTGGATGGTTAAATGCTAAGTATATAGTTACTGAGTGGCGTCCAATTAATCTTAAGGAGGGTGTTTTGCTTCAAGATGAAATTCAATACAAAGACGGCGGTTCAAGGAAGATAGAACAAGAGACCCGTTTTGCGCATGTTAACCTTGTTTTGGATACGTTGCGAAATGGGGGTCAAGCGTTGGTTTTTTCGTCTTCGAGGCGGAATGCTGTTTCTGCAGCTAAAACTCTTGCGGGATACATGAATAAGGCAATGCCTAAAACAGGTTCTGTGCTTATTAGGCAGAGCGCGGAGCGGGCAAATCGTGAAGTATTGGAAAAAGAAGCTTATAAGATTGAGGAGTCGGGTGAAAAAACTCAGATCAGTGATGAGTTAGTAGATATGGTTCGTTGTGGCGTTGCTTATCATCATGCAGGTCTATCGGGTGAGCACCGTAAAATTATAGAAGAGGCCTTTAAGGAGCGAAAACTTAGAGTTTTAACTGCAACACCCACATTGGCTTGGGGTGTTAATTTGCCGGCGCGTACAGTAATTATTCAAGATTATCGTCGTTTTGATGCGGGGTATGGCGGCAACTATCCTATTCCTGTGTTAGATTATAAACAGATGGCAGGTAGGGCAGGTAGACCAAAGTATGACAAGTTTGGTGAGTCAGTGGTTATTGCTAAAACTCGGGATGAAGCAGACTATTTAATGGAAGGTTATGTACTAGCTAAGACTGAGCGTATTTGGTCGAAAATGGCTGTAGAAAAAATTATCCGTGGTCATGTATTAGCAACAATTGCGTCAGATTATGCTCACTGTGAGGAGGGGCTTTTTGAGTTTTTTGGAAAAACCTTCTATGCCTATCAATATGATGTTAAAGCCATTAAAAGTATCATTGCAAAAATTCTCAAATATCTTTTTGATGAGCAAATGATATCTGTAGATCGTCGAGATATTTATGCAACTAAATTAGGTAAACGTGTAAGTGAATTATACATTGACCCCTTATCAGCGGTGATTATGCGTGAGGCTCTTACTAAAAAACCAGGCTATTTGACTGATTTTAGTTTACTACACATGATTGCCCATACACCAGATATGGGACCAGTAATGCGACCCTACGCTAGGGAAGTTGACGTGTTAAGTCTTCAGTTAGAGCAATACAAAGATGAATTATTAATTAATCCACCCAGAGAATGGGAAGATCGTATTGGATATGAAGAGTTTCTTGGCGAGATTAAAACTGCTATGGTTATGAAGAGTTGGATAGAGGAAACAACTGAAGATCAGCTTATCAAAAAGTTTGGAGTGCAACCAGGAGACTTGTATCGCGTTATAGAAAATGCAAAATGGCTGCTACATGCAACTCATGAATTAGCTCCACTTGTAGGGGCAGATAGAGAAATAAAACCACTCTCAAACGAGTTAGAAGAACGCGTTTCTAAAGGAATAAAAAGAGAACTTTTACCTATCATACATTTAGAAGGCATAGGCAGAGCCCGTGGTAGAATAATTTACAATGCAGGCTATAAAACAGCAGAAGACCTAAAAGTAGCATCACTTGAAGAGCTAACCCGTTTACCTTTAATTGGTCCCCGTTTAGCTAAAAAAATCAAAGAACAAGTGGGTGGAACAGTTGTTGAAAAAGAAACCTGGAATGACGAAATGGATAAAGTACAAGAGTTTAAACAAAAAACCCTATTTTAAG
>Ga0123354_10015320_pt1 | contig 11966 bp, 12 predicted proteins | sample TergutLab28metaG_2_FD_97872 | JGI IMG/M metagenome (GOLD analysis project Ga0123354, IMG submission 97872) | Labiotermes labralis P4 segment gut microbial communities from Petit-Saut dam, French Guiana - Lab288 P4 | ecosystem: Host-associated > Arthropoda: Insects > Digestive system > Gut ... | reverse complement strand
TTTTCCCATGTTGCAGATTCGTGTGTGAACTGCGGGCAGTGTGAATTACGCTGTCCGGTACGTATTCCAATTTCTCTTTTTATGCATGCAGCCCAGTTGGAGCTTGAGCATATGTTTGGGTATAAGCCCGGAATAAAGAAGGGACGACCACAACTCTCAAAAGTGCATGAACGGGACTGTCTTGAGTATTACGTTGCAAATGAAAAAACAGAAGAATAGGCAATGAATACGAACCTGCCTGCCGGCGAGGCAGGGCAGGAAGGAAGCACGAAAGGTATTTTCAAAAGCTGCGAGAGTTGAAAATAAATGCCGTTCGCACTTTTCCATTCAGATCATGTGCTTTGGGCGGTTGAATAGCTATGCCATATGATTTTTACGCATTGCCTTTCTGCAGGATTAACGTTGGTGGCTGAGTAGTTGCCATACCTTTTTGTAACCCCTATCGGAAACCACATTTTGTAACTATTCAGTCACGGTGGCAGACGGGTTAAAATGTAACCGAAAAAACTCAAATTCTCTTATAATGGTTTTGATTGTCGAGCTTCTCTCTAAAAAAAGATTTGTTTTGGCAACTGAACAGTTACACTCAAAGCCGTAAAAATATAAGATTTACTCTTGAATACCAAGAGCACTGAGAAGATCTGAGAGAGGGATATCATGAGCTTGTGCAGCCTGTGCTACTGTTTCTCCACGACCAATTGCACAGCCTACACAGCCCATACCAAAACGTGCGAAAATTTCACCTGCATTTGGATTTGCCTGTAGAACTTCTATGATTGTAGAATTTTGCGTTAATACCATACTATAAAATTGAATCTGTGAGGTATTAAATGAAGGGTATAATGATACATTATACGATGGATACATTACCCATTTCGGCACTTTTCATAGCTTTTATCGCGCTTGTCGTTCTTTTCCTTATTGGAAGTATGATAATCAGCGAAGAACCAACGATAGAAGTGCAAGGTGTAAAGATAACAAGCTTGACACGATCAACAATGAATTTTGATGTCAAAATCGAGATTATAAACCCATACCCTCTTGGAGCAACAGTGACCGAACTTGCCTATACGATCACCGCACAGAGGAATGACGAACCTCTTCTTCTCGCAACCGGTACAACAGAAGGGATGGGTGAGATCAAAATCGCTGGATCTTCAACTACAGATATCACAATTCCAGCACAGGTAAACAACAGTGAGATCGTAACTGCCGGGCTGCATCTTCTTACAGATGGAGATATGGAGATTGTTGTATCAGGAGCTGCAAAGGTAGATCTATGGGTATTACAGCCATCAGTTCCCTTTTCAAAGCAGTTCACTATCACAAAAGAAGAGGTAATCTATGAGGTATTAGGAGGAAATGAGATCATTTCAGGTCTTCTTACCACCGGTGCAAATATTGCATCAAAGTATCTCTTCTAAGAACCTGTATTCATAAGTGAGTCAGTGGTCTTAGCAACGTGAGATCTGGGAGATTCTCACCCTTCACAGATGCTGCAAATAGTGGGAAAAATAGAAAAAATTATGACATAATCGTCACATGTGATGCCACTGCAACATTATTTCTTCGATCTTTTTCAGTTACCACTTCATCCGGATCCAGGATGATACCAAAGTACCATTCGCCTGGAGATAGATCTGCAGGAATGATTGGATGTGCGGTTGCACTCCGAGTCGTGCCTGCCGGGAGTTCTGTCTGTCCATAGCTTATCAGGATATCATTTTCTGTAATGATGGAATCTTTTGAAAGGTACAGAGCAACAGCAAAAGGTCCTGATGAAATCGGGCCGTCATTCCGAATTACTGTGGTTATTTCAACCATTCCCCCAATATATGCGGATTTTGGCGCTGAGAGAGATTCAACTGCCAGATCAGCGATCGCGACGTCTGATATGCTCTCTATTTCTCTGATAACTCTGATTGGAATCGTTGAAAATGCAACATTGTTGCTCTTATCACTCTCTGCAATCTTCCCTTCGGGATCAAGCCCAAGGCCATAGTAATAATACCCGGGTATCATTTCAGGAACGACCGGTGTTGCAATACCATCGGTAGCCATACCCGCTTTGAGGCCGGGAATGTTTCCTTGACTCAGGATAATATCATCTCCCACTCGAACATCTCTTGAAAGAATGAATTGTGTCGTGAATGAGCCAGCATCTCCCGTTCCAGTGTTTTGAATCGTTGCAGCAATCATCGTCTCCTGTCCGATGTACATAATATCTGGTGCAGACAGTGCAGTGACTTTCAGATCCGGGAGAGATGTTTGAGTTCTTGCTCCACTCGCACTCACGATATATCCCTCACCTGGAGCACCTGTTCTTGTTGCCGGAACAACCAAACGCTGATCTCGAAGTGCCATTGTGTTGTTTTCTTTACTTTGCTCTATTACATTATGGGTGAGATCTGCAAATGCTGCAATATACCATTCTCCAACTGGAATACGAACGATTGGAATATATGAATTCACGGTCCTCTCTTCACCTGGCAATAGATTCCTTTCAAAGTAGTATCCAATCGAGTGATCCTCACCAGTAATACGAGATGAGGACGAAATGTGGTACGTGACATAAAAGAAGCGCGTAGGTTTCAGTCCTGTATTTGCGTACGTCGTCGTCAGATTCAGCTGGTTTGTTTTTGGATCTACGCTCGCTTCAAATGCTTTTAATACAATATCTGCTCCATCAGGGTCTGGCTTCTTCTCGACATCAATTCTTGATTTTACAAAATCGTCATCATCTTTATCTGATTGAATTGGCCGCAAGGTTGGAATAGGTGTCATCTGCACATCTGCAAGAGCTCCAACACGCATTCTGAATGGGTCCTGAATAAGTGGCTCAAGTGCTTCTGCAACATTCAGACTCTCGGCAGCAGCTTCTTTATTCCCAAGCTCTGTAAGTGCTTTTGAACGCCAGTTCCATCCTGGAGCATATTGAGGGTTTAATGCAATCGCAGTGTTGAACATCAAAAGGGCAGAATCAAAATCTCCGATACTGAACGATTTTACTCCTTCTGCGATCCAGTAGGTTGGATCCTCAATTGTTGTTGAGAGAAACCGTTCCTCAGCACAGACAATTGGTACACAAAAAAAAGATAGACACAATATACTGCACATCCAGATGAAAAAGAACCGCTTGAAATGAGGCAATGGTTTATTCTTCATTTCATCGTCCGTTTAAGCATCCAGTGCAGCCATAGTTCCAGATTCGGTCATAAATACCCAATATGCATTTCCGGTCTTCAGGGTAGTCATCTCATTGCTCCCTTCATCCCCTCCATTGAGGATGGATGATTCATAGCCTTGTTTTTCTTCATCCCAGCCAATAATATTTGTCCATAGCTTTCGAACAGATAAAAATGCATCACGTGCAGTTGCATCATGCACACCAGAAAGACCAACAAGATTCCACCCACTTACCAGTTTACGGGAAGGAGGAACTACAAGTGGATCACTATTGTATGTTAAAGGAACCCATTGTCTCTGTACAGAGTAGATCCAGAATCCATGAAGTGGCTTAATAATATCATCTTGAGTCAGATCAATCCAGCCTCCTTTTTCACTGTCATATGTCCAGATACTATGTCCCTGTGCGCCCACATCACTAAATATTTTTGCAGTATTTGCGTTTTTATCAAGTGTTCGTGGCGTTGATACGAGATTCCATCCTTCATGCAGCGTAATGCCACTGCCAGCATCATTGGATGGCGGGCTTGGTGCTGTTACAAGTGTTTCATTCCCTCTTTCTTCTGCAGTTAATTCGAGTTCAAATATTTCACTTGAATTACTCTCTTCTGCCCATATGCCTTGTGTTGTTCCAAGAACAAGCAATATTGCAATGATAATAATGAGTGTGTGGTGAATGTATCGATTTTCCATTGGTATCCTCTCATCTGTTGATATTTTGGAACTTTCTTCTGTATCTATTTATCTCTCCCTCTTCCTTATTTTATTCGTTACTATTCATCGGCCATTTGCATGACTTCAGAATATAAGCTATCACGGACATAAATTTTTTTGCCACCATCCTATCCCTAATGGCTTGATTTGATGAATGAGCCCTTTGGATTTCGTTAAAAGAAGGATGCCGACTGTACCAATTGTATTGAATCCTAGATATTTGGCATATTTCCTAGCAACATAATCATCAATGACTAACAAATCAGCATTCAATTCTTGTCCCAAACTCATCACTTCAACTTCACCATCATGCAGTTGTGTTCTAAATATTCTTTTTTTGCCGTATTTTTTATCTTTCCAATCTCTATCCATTCTGAGTAGGACTTGCGCAAAGTTGCACGTTTGCATATCATAATGCCTTATTAAGCCACTTTAATTAATTTTTTAAGTTGGCAAAAGTTTAAGATCTATTGATTTTTGCGTAACTCCTAAAATATTGAGCATTATGAATTCCAATGTCACTCATAAAAATGTGTGCTTTGAGTAAAAAGATCAAACTTGTTACAACCTATGTTCCAACATCCCAGCTCTCACTGTAATTCTTCTGCTCTTCGCTCAGGGCATCGATAGATAGATCAAGTGAGGCAAGCTTCAAGGAAGCAACCTTCATATCAATATCAACAGGCACATCATGGACACCCGGCTTTAGTGTTTTTCCATGTTCTGCGATATACCGAACACCCAATGCTTGCAATCCAAAGGAAAGATCCATAACCTCAACCGGATGCCCCATTCCTTTCGGTGTTGCGAGATTCACAAGACGACCTTCTGCAAGTACATGAATCTGCTTATTACCGATTGTATAGCTGTCAATACCATCACGTCGGCTGATATCATGTGCGTTTTGTTCTAACCACACTCGATCAATCTCAACATTGAAATGCCCTGCATTGGAGAGAATCGTGCCATTTTTCATTGTTTTAAAGTGCTTTTCAGTGATAATAGATGTATTTCCAGTCGTTGTAATGTAGATATCTCCAAGCTGTGTTGCTTCTTCCATCGTCATAATGTGAAAGCCCTCCATATATGCTTCAAGAGCACGGCGAGGATCGATCTCGGTTACGATGACTTTTGCTCCAAGACTTCTTGCCTTTCGTGCGATACCTCGTCCACAGAACCCAAAACCTGCGACAACAATCCATTTTCCGGCGATCATAGTATTGGTTGTAATCATGATTGCTGAAAGCACGCTCTCTCCTGTCCCATGGATATTGTCAAAAAATCGCTTCATAGGAGTATCATTCACTGCGAGAACTGGAAATTTCAACTTCCCGTCTGCTTCCATTGCGTGCAGTCGGTGAATACCTGTCGTGGTCTCTTCACACGCACCAATAACTGATGGAAGAGCATCAGTCCTCGATGTATGCAGCCGATGGATGAGATCCATTCCATCATCAATTGTGATCGTAGGTTTGGCATCGAGAACTTCGTCGATTGCTGCATAATATCCTCCTGTTGAACAAGCACGCTCTGCAAAGCAATGTACGCGATCATACCCATCCAGTGCTAAAGCAACATCATCTTGTGTAGAAAGTGGATTACACCCAGTGATGTAGACCTCAGCACCTCCTGCTACGAGAGTCAGCACGAGGTTTGCTGTTTTTGCTTCTACATGGAGTGCCATCCCAATTTTCATACCTGCAAATGGCTGCTCCTTTTTAAAAGTCTCAGTAATGCTTCCAAGCACAGGCATATACTGGCGTGCCCACTCGATCTTCTGATTGCCGGTATTCATATTATTTCAATAAAAGATAGGCGTCCTGCATACAAAGTACTTGTGCTCCCCAGGTCACCCATAACATTCCTTATCGGTATCTATATACCAAATAATGAAGATGTAAGTAGGGACTTCTTTGGAGACATTCCAGAGTGAGCGGGACAATAAAACTGATTATAATTCTCACTTGAATAGCTATTTGATTGAAATAATAGACAAATAACCTGGATTTACATGGTAGATTTTAAAGTAGTACTTTCTGATACAAAAAATGGAAAAGCATACAATGTTGCGGCAACAGGTGCTGCGGCAAGCTCATTTATTGGAAAACACGTTGGACAAGAAGTAAATGCATCCCCGCTTGGGTTTGACGGATACACTATTAAGATAACTGGTGCCTCTGATAAAAACGGCACCCCTGCGCGACAGAGCTTACCAATATCAGGCCGTCGCCGTTCATTACTCCGTGGAGGTGTTGGATTCCACCCTGTTATGGAAGGTCAACGCCGAAGGAAAATGATTCGAGGAAGTGAAATCACTGCGGATTTCGTTCAGATTAACGCGATCGTAACTCAGTATGGTTCAAAAACGCTTGAGCAGTACTTTGCACCACCAGAACCTGAAGCAGAAACACAACCTGAAGAAGAAACGCAACCTGAAGAATAATTACTTTTTATTTTTAAAAAACAGTGTAATTCATAGTTCTTCCACGAACTTTGAAGCTTCAATCCAGACGATCAACTCAATTTTATCTCGTTCTCCCTCATGTGCTCCGTGCGTAACCTTTTCGACAATTCCTTTGATATAGCTGCTCGAGTCATTGGCTATTGAGGTGTTAATATCTTCTTTAGAATATGCTGTGATTGCCACCACTTCGTCCACAAGCATTCCAACTTTTGTACCTGTTTTTTTCTCGTCTAGCACAATAATCTTGCATTTTCCTGTGCTGCTCTCCTTTCCCTCTTCAATTTTGAGGTACTTTTTAGGATCGATAACCGTCGTGATCTGCCCTCTTATGTCAATAATACCATGAATATGTACAGGTGTATTTGGCAGCTTCGTAACTCCGGTGCACTTCACAATCTCTTTTACACCATACAAGTCAACAACAAAATGTTTACTATCAAGCAAAAATTCTACAACCTTGGTGTACCGACTAGGATCAATTTCTCCGCCTGTGTATTCGTCTTTTTTTCGTGGGGTATTTGAACTCAGGAGTTTACTATTCTGTTCAGCTCCACTGGCAGCCATTATGTGTACATCTCTGTTCTGGTACTATTTCTCTATTCGTTTTCCTTGATAACAGTAGAACTTGGAATTTTAATTCCTTCTTCATCAAATCGTTTTTGAATAGAACTATTGATCAGATCGATTGCATCATTCCTGTATGAGAAGTTGCTGATCCATAGTGATAAACTGAAGGTCAAGCAGTACTGTCCAAAATTCTGAAAGTATATTTTTGGTCCTGGATCTTCGAGAATAATGGAGTATTTTTCTGTACAATCATTCACGACATCAAGAATGATACCTTTTATCCATTCAATATCTGTGCCATACGGAACTTTAAGTGGAATTGAAAGTGACAATCTTGGATCCGGTACTGAAAAATTGGTCACGACATCTTTTTCGATCAGACTGTTAGGAATTACAATGGTTTGATTATCTGTCGTTTTAATTAAACAACTCCTCATTCCAATGGCAAGTACATCTCCGATATAGTTGCTAACCTGAATCCTGTCTCCTATCTTGAATGGCTGGTCTGTTGCGAGAATCAGGCCTGAAAATAAGTTTCCAAGGATACTCTGAGCTGCAATCGTGAGTCCAACACCGATAAATCCTCCTGCTGTGATGAGAGGAGTTATATTCACATGAAGAAGTGCGAGAATAATGAATAATGCAACGATCCAGATAATGTAGCGAACAGTGAGCTCTAAAAAGCTGATGAGTTTATTGTCAACTCTCTCATTCGGGGATTTATGTCGGAGATGTTCATTGTAAAGATGAATGATATCGTGGAGGGCTTCTCCGATAAACCAGGCTGCAACGATAACATATACCACATGCACATATTCGGTAGTGATGAGAGGAATAAGAATGACCGGCAGTGGAACGGCTTTCAGTATCCAAAGGAAAGTGAATGCAGTTATGAGAAAAATTCCAGGTTTTGTAATGGCACGATAGATAATAACACGGACATGAGATCCTTTTCGTGCAGCTATTTTTTTCGCTCTTCGAACGAGCAAATAGAATGCAATAACGAGTATTACCCCTGTCGTTACGGCAATTAAAACATAGAAGATGTCGAGCGTAACAGCTAGTGTTGCAGAATCCATGTAACTACTATTTATGGTTAATACTCAATAGTACTTGAATTAATGGTTGCAGGAAACAAGATTGCGGACAAGTTGGCAGAGGTTATAGACCGAGATATGACGCTGATGCATGTGTGCGGAACTCATGAAGCATCTATTGCCCGTCATGGAATCCGCAGCTTATTGCCATCAAAATTGAAGATTGTAATGGGTCCTGGATGCCCAGTATGTATCACTCCCCAGGGGGAGATTGATGCAGCGATCGAACTGCTTGAAAATGGATGTATTATTGCAACATATGGTGATCTGTTGCGAGTTCCAGGCTCTTCCTCCTCACTTGGGGAAGCAGGCGGAGATGTACGGGTTGTACAGGGTGTTCATAAAGCAGTGGAAATTGCACAAAAAGAAAAAAAAGAGGTTGTTTTTATTTCCTGTGGCTTTGAAACCACAGCACCGACAGTTGCTGCAATGCTCATGACAAACCCACCTGACAACTTCTCCATTTTATCTTGCCATCGTTTGATTCCTCCTGCAATGAAATGGCTCTTGGAACAAGGAGAGGCAGCTCTTGACGGATTTTTACTTCCCGGCCATGTTTTGGTCGTATCCGGAACGGAGGCATATCGAGGTTTTCCAGTACCTCAGGCAGTTGCTGGATTTGAGGCCGATGACATATTGCTTGGTCTCTTAATGCTTGCTGAACAGGTCAAAAGTGGTGAATGTCGCGTGGATAATGCGTATCCACGTGCAGTACTTCCAACTGGCAATCAAAAAGCGCAAGAAATAATGAACCTCGTATTCGAACCTTGTGATGCAGCTTGGCGTGGTTTTCCCGTCATACAAAACTCAGGCCTTTCTCTTCGCGATTCATATGCACAGTACGACGCTTGGAAGAAATTCGGAGTCACATGCCGCGATACGCCAAAAAATTCAGCATGTGCATGTGATCGTATCCTTCGTGGCATTGCACAGCCAGATGACTGCACATTGTATGGAACCGCGTGTACCCCTAAACATCCGATTGGTCCATGTATGGTAAGCCATGAAGGAGCATGTCGCATCTGGCATCAATACCACATGTAACTCGTGGAGGGACTTAACTCAAAGTTCAACAAAATCGAGCATGTCGCATCTGGCATAAAAAATAAAAAAATTATGTTTCAAGAATTAGTTCATATACATCAGAACACATTAGCGTCTATATATACTTCTACCATTCCTGGTTTCAGCTCGTACGGCTTTGTTTCTCTGGAATGAGCTGACATTCTCATCTTTATAATCTCTACTGCAAGACGTACCGCGCTGGCTTCGGTATTGCGCACATAACGAAGTGAAACAACGGTATCGCTTAAGTATTCAATCAGGTTATATCTGCTGGAAAGTGGATTAGCACGATCTGTTTCACTTGTAAATAGAAAAGTACAATTCGTCATGTCACGCAGTGTCTCTAAGAATCGCATCAGTTCTCGTCTTCTTGTTGCATCGTCTGCAAAGAGATCTTCAAACAGTGAGATTGGATCAATAACAAATCTATCTGCTTGTGTTTTTCTGATTAACGCAGGGATCTCATTTTTTACACCTTGGATCGCTAAGTTGAAGTCAGATGGATCGAGATTGATCACAAGAAGCTTTCCATTTTTGATTGATTTTTGAATATCAACCCCATATGAGTTCATATATTGTATCAGACGAGTTCGGCGCTCCTCAAGAGCAATATATAATACAGTTTCATCTTTTTTTAATCCTTCAACGGCAAAATGAACCGCAAAACTTGTCTTTCCTGTACCATATTGTCCAACAATAGCAGCTACACTTCCTCGAATGAGTCCGCCAGAAAGCATTTCATCAAGTCCAGGAATTCCCATACGTGCGCGTGGGTATTGTATTGGAGCTTCTTGTGGACTATCTTTTACAATAGGAACAGTACCAACATCAGAAGCAATCTCCTGAAGTATTGGAGCTTCTTGTGGACTAGCTTTTACAATAGGAACAGTACCAACATCAGAAGCAATCTCCTGAAGTATTGGAGCTTCTTGTGGACTAGCTTTTACAATAGGACCTAATTTTTTTTCAAGAGAAGAAGGCAAACCCGATGGTTGTGACTGTTTCTTTGCGGGAAGATCTGGTTTCTCCTCAGGAGGAGGGATCGGAGATTCCTCCGGTGGAGGAGGGCTCTCTAAAGGCTGCAATAATGCAAATAAATCAGGTTCTTGCACATTTCCTTCGCTTTGAGAAGTCATTAGACAACCGCCCTGACATTGTTGACTTCAAACCCTTGAGCAGGTGTTATTTTAACTATAAATTTCACTAATTCCTTTTCCTCCAGCTGAGGAAGTATTCCGCGGAACTTCTCTATATAAAGCACCCGTTGACGCTTCGCAGTTGATGAGACTTCCCATTGAAAATGAATGACAGCGTCACACGCATCTTCCAATTCACATTCCTGCCATGGCTTTAGGACACCTCTTGCTAGAATCAGATACATGCACGAATCCCACATCGTAAGGGCGCGTTGTAAACCTCGAAGGTATGCAGTGAAACTTGGCCATGCTGTTTCTGCGGGGAACTGAGTTGCAAGTTCAGTTAGTGTATTGAGAACAAACAAACTATGATTTGGAGCTTGATCAAGCCTATTTGCAAGCACAGTTAAGATATTGTCGTTCAATCGAGTTTTTGATTGCATCCGTTCAATAATATTGCTATGCTCCGAATACCACTGCAATGGAACAAGACTTTTTTCAAAATACATATCTGATAAGTCAAAAAAGTCAATAGATTGTAGTTCTTCTCTCATATCTCGTGTAAATGCACGAGATATTTCATTTACAATGTCTTCTTTGCGGCGGGTCGTTGTTACATACAAAATACTCTCAGGCAGTATAGCATTTGCCGCTAATCTGGCCTTTGGAGCGCTTTTCATCTGTGAAAGGCTTGCCGCACATGTATATGTAAATTCTTCGCACCCTGCACCACTTTCTCCGATGAGAAGAACAAGCGTACCCGGAGGAAGTCCACCAAATAAAAGAGGATCAAGTGATGGAATGCCTGTTGGAATCACTCCACTCATTGGCTTATCATCAGAATTGATCTGTTCAGGCGTCACAGTAATTGTACACTTAGCAACAGTGACAGATAAACCACTCGTACATGAGATTCAAATAATGGGAGGCTGTCCAGTGAGAAGTAAAGAGACTGGACAGAATTCGTTTTGACTCACGTCTACGATTGTCGATTTTTGTTTTTTTGCCATCGTCTCCTTGCGCCCATACACAATTTCCATTTTGTTTGACTTTTTTTATTTTATTTGAAACCGTACAACTGAAACAGTCCCTTCCCCCTTCGCATACATAGCTCACACCCTACCTGCTGAAGCGCGTACTTCACACCAATCGATATAAACCTACGTTTCCCCTATATGTAGCACGCTGAATGTTGAATATTCACCATGTTACGCATTAGATTTCCTCGAAAACTATTAAATGAAACACGAAAATCACGAAATACCAAGTTGTTCATGAGCAAAATGATGTACCGTACTTGCACATGGTATTCTGAAGTACCCTGAAGCGAGTTCTTCCATACCAAGTACTATGCACTCATCAAGAGTCAGGGTTGAAGCGAACCTGCGGTAGCTAACTTTTTTATCTTGTAGAATTAAGAGTTTAAAAAGCAACAGGGGAGAATAAATCCATTGATCGTGTGGGATGGAAACAAATCAAGCTGACACAATGGGGGACGTGTCGATCCATGAGAGATGTTTGCCAAGAGCCTTACAAACAAAGGTTTCACAGTCATCTGTAAAACAACCAGTTAGATCGAAATCATTCGACATAAGGTAAAAAGTATAAACGGAGAGATTAAAAACTATTTTCGATAATTGACGATGAAAAAGAAGAGGTCGGCCTGTTAGGAGGGAATGGGAAAATGAGATCGATGTATATGTTAATTTCTTTCCTGGACAGCCTCAATGGCAAGCT
>Ga0123354_10015317_pt1 | contig 11967 bp, 8 predicted proteins | sample TergutLab28metaG_2_FD_97872 | JGI IMG/M metagenome (GOLD analysis project Ga0123354, IMG submission 97872) | Labiotermes labralis P4 segment gut microbial communities from Petit-Saut dam, French Guiana - Lab288 P4 | ecosystem: Host-associated > Arthropoda: Insects > Digestive system > Gut ... | reverse complement strand
TTGTACTGTGTTTTTTGTATTGTTTCGTTTATGTATATTTATTATTTTTATTAGTGTAAGGACTACTGCCACCGAGTGAAAACACAATTGCAGTCAATTATTATTATTATTATTATTATTATTTTCTTGGGGTAAAGTCGGCCGGTGCGTAGAGCTGACAACATTCATGTGCCGATTGTCTTGAAATCTGGGAGCCTTAACCTCCTGGAACCCTCTGGGCCTGTCCAGGTCTCTAATGGGATTGCTTTATGTTTTGCTTTGCTTGTTTACCTAACATGATAATGGAGTCAGACTTCGAGGAAATTAAACGTCAATTCTCCAGTGGCGACATGTTAAAACACTCATTGCTGACTGTGTTCCCCGCTTCCACCTATATGTTACATAACTTGCCCCAGTCCACTGCTTTCGATGATTAAAATAATGTATACGACAAGTTCGAAAGTATTAACCATTAACCGTTGTGGTTCAGATGTGATACCGGCTGACAACTGCATCGGCAGACAAATGCAACGTCGCGAATACCTGGTTGTTCTTAATAAAGCAATTTATATACCAGCGGTATTATTCGGAAGGCGCACACTCCGGCCCTTATAATCACACATACAAGGGATGGACAAGGTAATGGAAACACTAGATAGTGTAGGATTAATGTTGTGTTTTTGTTGGCTGCACTGAAAGAACATTAGTTGTTAGTGTCGTTATTCTTTCGTTTGTTTACGCTCTTTAGTGTCAGTGCCAGTGCATTACAGATTGCGTTTTGTCAACATTTCCTATGAAAAGTACCGAAGAACGGGAAAACTGTTAGGTTTTCAAAGAGGACAGATTGTTGGTGCGCGTTTGAGCTGGAGCATCTGTAACCAAAATGGCCACTTTATTAGGTGTATCCAGAGCAGCTGTCTCCAGGGTTATGACGATATGCACAAATCATAGGAAGACTTCATCTACTGAGAGGGATAGTGGCCGAAAACCAAAAGTAAGTGAAAGTAATCGCAGTACATTGAAGAGGATTGTGTCTGAAAATCACAGAAATACTGCAGCAATGGTGACAGCATAACTGAATGTTCATCTTGAAGACCCTTTTCTAACAAAAACAGTCATACGAGGGCTTCACAAATCCATCAGCTGTAATTGCTAAACATATGATTACTGAAAACAACATTACGAGTCGAAAAAGATGGTGTAATGATGACGAGACCTGGAAGTCTGATGACTGCAAACACGTAATATGGTCAGATGAATCGTCCTTTACGTTGTTCCCAACATAAGGCCGGGTGCATGTTTGGAGAACGCCCAAGGAAGCTTAAAATCCTGAATGCCTGGTTCAGACTGTGAACCATGGATGCGGATCTGTGATGATTTGGGCTTCAATATCTTGTTATTCCGCTGGTCCTGTAACTACTCTAAATGGTCGAATTACTGCCAGTGAAAACGTGAATATTTTAGGTAGGTAGTTGCATCCTGTGATCCAGATGTTGTTTCCTAACAATGATGCAGTTTTTTAAGATGACAATCCGCCCACACACACAGCCAAAAGTGTTCAGTCCAGGTTTGAGGGGCAAGAAGATGCACTTGAACATCTTCCCTAGCCAGCACAATCATCAATCGAACCATTGTGGTCAGTTTTAGATAGCAGAGTGAGAAGCAAGTTCCCCCCTCCATCACCTCTCAAGCAACTAGCAGATGTTCTTCATGAAAAGAGGCACAATATTCCACTAGAGACTATTCAGAACTAATATAAATCTATTTTATAAGTCATTACCAGCTGCATTACAATTAAATGGTGGCCCAACTCCGTATTAATAAAGAAATGTGTATCTTTCGCAACTGTTTCCATTATTTTGTCCATCCCCTGTACATGTCTCATTTACGTCGCAGTTTGTGCTTAATAATTTGACCGCGGTAGGGGGACAAATTTGCATTTGCGCCAGATAATCAGATATACAGAAGCGGAAAAAATATTGTATTCGAAATAGTTTTGGTTATTTTCTCGCTATAAAATTGAACTCGGGCACATTAATCGATGGTTTATCGATTTTGTCCATCATCTAAGGTCACGTAGATATGCACAAGACGTCATAGCTTCGTAAATAATTAACGTAAATGGGAAAAAGTTGGATTCTATCCACAAGTTTAGCAACAGTTTGTAGCCGAACATTTTTAATATATTTGTTTCTTGAGTTAGCTGGCGTCAGTTACGGACGGTTCATAGCCGTACGTTTTGGGTTTAATCTGTCAACGTACGTTCAGAACCGTTGGCGATAGGTAGGAGGGGAGAGATTTAAACAGCGAAACGGTTGGTAGCAGTTAACGGACGTTAGCAATCCAGTGCGAAACAGTCGTGTACGAGTGTGGTTTAAGTGGGAGAACAGAGAAGTGACTGTGTCAGTTTCCTAGAAATGATCTAGTTGTTTTACTGGATATAGCATTCCATTTATTATATCAAAAATAAAATGAATAAATAAAACATAAGTAAAAATAAAATCACTAAAACTAAATGTGATTCGGTGAACCACACCCGTCTCCCGGTAAGAGGATCACCTACCAGACTGCGCACGTCGGGTCAACAAAGTTACAAAGGGTGATCGTGTAGAAGTTATTTACGACTCGTTATTTGTACTGACAAAGGAACAATGTAGTTCAGTCAAACCCCGACGTTTCTACTTCGAGACTTGCCGAAAGGGACGATTTTTTGACAAGGAAGCAAACACTGCGAAATATTGAAAGGTTTAAGCCGCCTTGGAGAATTGTATAATGAAGGAAGTATGTGCGTGTGGTGAATGGGGAAGGGGCGATGCTGGCACTTTGACTCTCACGATTTTACATAGACGCTAAAATTACCATATACAATAAAGGTCACAGGGGAGACAATGGAAGTATACAGAATTGTCAGTCTTACTGCTGGAAAGTATCATTTGGGAGATCTCATAGTAGATGGAAGGATAATGTTAAAATTCTTCTATAATAGATACAGGGGTGTGATTTGGTTTCATCTAGTTACGGAGAGGGACTATTGGCTAGCTTCTAGGTCCATGAAAGGCACAGAATAATCTTGAATAGCTGAGTAACTGTTAGCTTTTCAACAAAGACTGGGGCATGGTCCAATGGGTACCAGAGTTGTTTCTTCGGGGGTAAAGAGATCGTAGGGTGAGGTTCACCACTAACTTGTATCCAGTGCAGAGGTTATGAGTGGGTGGCGCTATACCTGTACTCCCCCTATTTGCTTATATGGCTTGGATAAGAACAACTTTATACTTCTGCTCTGCACCGTAGAGCGAGCTCATCTCATTCGACTCCCCATAAAACAAGCAGATGATACATCATCGTCGAATAATACAGACAATATATGGACGGATAACGACAAATCTAGCATATATTGAGGGAATACGGTAGGACAGGAAGGCACGGGACTCGATGCCAGAACAAACGAGATCCTTTGTTGCTAACTGAACTCTGTCACTGAGTGATCTACATTTAATCGATTCTTTAATCTAGCCGAAGGAAACAATACAGAGGATACAGCGCGGCATGACAGCTGCAGTTACTCTGAAATCATCGGCGTTCATGTCGATACCACATTTCAGATCAGTCTTGTATACTAAATTGTATGAATAAGTGCAGGGTAACTCGTACATTGCCAGCTGTGTTGGTGGGGATAACACTCGAATCTCTCGTGCTACATTCATTAGATGAAGGAAATATTCAAGTCGTTTGGAAAAGTTTCCATTTCTTGTGAAACATCGGTATTGGCAACATGCCTGAGAGTGGTGTGGCATTCTCCGTGAAGAGTAACACAGCCTAATGTAAGCGGAAGAGGACGAGATAATGCCCAAAGCCCGCATGCCTTACTCTCACATAACGATGAAGAGGGCGTCCATTAAATCCACGCCTGTTTTGCGAGACTCAAAAAAAGAACCAAGTCTTTAGTCCCACACATGTTTATGTAAACCCCAAAAAGGCCAACAGAAACGTTCACATAATGCCAATTGTTAAATTTAATCCTTGGAATTTGTTAGTCGGATTAGTTCTGTGTATACAGAACTAGCTAGATCCATCTCCTTGGTATTTTCCTACATGGAAGCCTGAATTTACTTGTAACACTGTCATTCTGCCTTGCATGCGGGGCTAATAAAACAGACAAGAGCAGTTGGGTTCAGAGATATACATGGAGCAGTCAGGAAGTAATGCCTTCTATTTTTTATCTCCTTATGTTTTATGCAAATAACCACTACATTATTGGAGTCCTTGAACATTCTCGATCATATTTTATTGGCCATTACTGTTTTTCTCGACATATGACGGAAACACAGTTGATCATGTAACGTCAGAGACTGAAGTGAGGTTGAAACAACATGCAATGATAGACGTTGCGGCTGCAGATGGCGAGAAGCCAACTTGCATTTTCGAACGTTCGCTCAACGTGTACGATAAAGCTACTCTGGTTATGAGTCCTGTTCGAGGATGGGTAAGACGGATTAAAGAAGCTATAGCACGAGTAATTCCACAAAGTCTCCAGCTTCAGTGGCAGTTAACGTTTGCGAGCCTAGGCTTATTTCACAAGTCCCAAGTCCTGTGCGAGTATACCAGTGTGTTTCTGCAGTCAGAGAGGTGGAGGTGCCAGTAATTGTCTGCTTATGAAGCAGCTGCAATCGTGTGTCTGAGGTAGGAGGGCCGTAAGGTTAATGAGACTCGCGCTGAAGGTTTGCATGCAAAATGACGGGGACCCTGTGCATGTAATCCTGCTATAAAACAGGAAGGCCTATCATAATCATGTATGTTCCTTACACATACAAACACATGATACGAATAGCATCCGCATTGAGACCACGGAAATATGTCCTGTGGGCCGATTCCCATCACAGCTCCCCCGCAGTGTTTCGGCTCTGCCCTCCAGCATATTTCCGTATATCCCCCCTTCCCCATTGGTTTAGCCATTCTGTTCACAAGAATGACGGTGATGATAATCGCGCCGCAATCTTCAATTTGGGCTAGGTGTCTCAAGCCACAGGGTTCTACAGCAGGTTACGAGTGGTAGTCAATGAGAGGGGGAAGCCCCAGGCTCCGTCATCCTCAATTCCTGCAGCGTCGTGGTGAGCAAAATCTAGCTGCCTGCTTGACCCTAAAGATGAAGGCATTTCCGGTCGACACGACGTACCATTTCAGAGTACTAGAATCTTCAAGAACGCCGATAAAAGGGCTTCAGGAGTCTCACATGCTTAGTGCGTGAAGCCGTTTTATGAAAATAATGCCTGACTCTCACTGTTCTCTGTGCGTTTTCTAACAGTCTTTACATTCTTATAAGTATTTTTCTTTCATCCCAATTTCTAGCTAAGCAGGGCTGCTGTGAGCGGACAAAGACGCCTTTCGTCCCATTCCTTTCAGTATTTACACACGAACCTGTCATCTTGAATATAGAGGAGGCATACTTACTTACTTACTTACTTACTCTATGGAGCAGAGTACTGCTTCAGAAGCTACTCCGTGTCACAGAAATGTAAGAAAGCTTGTTTGCCACAAAGGAGTCTTCCAACGGAAAGATTCTCTTGCCCCGCAACGTCCTCACAACCCTTCTCCTTTTCATGTGACCGGAATTAATCTATATTATATACAAAGCTTCAGTCCGTACCGCCCAGAAAACACCGTGTGCTTCCGTTAGAAAGACCAGTCGATGAACCCTGTGTGGGCTGCACAGGCTAATATAAGAATAACATGAAGCACTTAAAGACATTATGTGGACAGGATTCAGTGTTTTTAGAATTAAATCCGGCGGTAAATATACTAACCACTCGACTTTAAAGGGGACCGCGGTAGCACAGTGTAACAGAAATGAGTACCAGGAGCATTTCCTGGGGGTAAAAGCGGCCGGTGCGTAAGGCTGACAACCTACCACTATCCTGTGCCGTTGTCATGTAATCTGGGAACCTTAAATTCCTGGAACCCTCTGGACCACTCCAGGCCTGTAACGGGACAGCCTTACCTTTACTCGACATTAAAGGATTAACAGCCTGTGAATGATCTTAATATGTTAGTTTTATTGATGAGAAATAAAAGTGAACCGGCAGGTGTTACATATGCACTTCCTATGCCAGGTAGCCACAATAATTATATTAAAAGTAATTCACTACCAGAGTACAGTTGTGTTGTAGAGAGACGTTGCTTCATATTCATGCCAGGTTTCATCGTAAAACGAATTCCACAAATACATAAAGTAATCAAGTAACATTCATTAGCTTGCATTGCTGGTGATAAATGATATCAGTCCATACGAAGGACTATGATTAACGAATAATCCACTTCAGTAACATCAGTGTGACGTACACGTACAGCTGTTTCAAGAATTGTTTAACGCCTACAACGACGGTGCATGTCCTATAAATTACTGTTGAATTTAATGTGACTTTAATTCGTAATACTTAAAAATTTTCATCCAAAATAGTGCAGTGTCTACGGCAGAGTCCACGAAGAACGTGGATGTGGGGACAGAAGATTTAATAGCAAGATACAAGCGGAACTCATTACGCATACCTCCTTGTGCAGGGGTTTCTACTCCTCCAAAATTATTATTATTATTATTAGTAGTAGTAGTAATAGTAGTAGTAGTAGTAGCAATAGTAATAGTAGTAGTAGTAGTAGTAGTAATAGTAGTAGTAGTAGTAGTTCCATTTTAGGCGCGTTTGCAAGATTGCAAAAAGCGACTATCAGCTTCACGTCTGTCCGTCTCTCCGCCCGCGTGAGGCAACTCGGCTCCCGCTGGAGGGATTTCCATGAATTTGATATTTGAGTGTTTCTCGAAAATTTGTCGAGAAATTTCAAGTTTACTTGAGATTTGACAAGAATAACGGTTACTTTACGCGAAAACCAATGTATATTTATGATCATACCTCGCTTAGTTCTTCTTAGAATTAGAAATATTTCAGATAAAATGAGTAGAGACAATCAAAACACACATATGTTGTTACCTCCAGCAAATCAAAACACACCTATGTTGCCTCCAGCAAATTTTTTCCGAAAATCGTTGCGTCAATGAAACAATGTAGAAAAAATATTCTACAGCCGAACAGGCCAGACTTGATAGTATGGCGCATGCGCACTGCATTCTGGATAACTAATGCTACAAACACACACTCACAATACGTAATGCTTATTGTCGTGTGTATTGTTGTAGTTGTCTTGTGTGTATTGTTGTAGTTGTCTTGTGTGTATTGTTGTCATCTTATGAGAATTTGTTGCACTATGTGTGTATTGCTGTTTTTACTTTAGACGCCGGACTGCTGGCTAGAAGTCAGCATTCGGAAGGTCCTGCGACCGGCCACCTCGACACAGGTTTTTCTTGGTTTCCCTGTGTCTATAAGCAAATGCTGAGATGGTTCCCAAGATGCCAAGTTGCCACTACATGCTTCTCATGTAGTCCTCCCGACTTAAATTTAGTAGTAACCGATTTCATGTTTTGTATACATGTAAAATAACCACTGCCACCGGGTTACAACCCAATTGCAATTAATAAATATTATTATTATTGTTTCTCCACTGAGACAGTGGTTGCATGAACGCACCTCAATGTTACGTTATATGTACATTGCCTGTTAAGTTATGTTCTAAAGACCTTAGTACTTCCGTACAGATTCCGTGTATGTTCAATTTGAAGATATCAACCCTGTGTCGCACTGTCGTCTTCGTGACCTCTCTAACGTTACCGCAGTCTCTGCAGCAACATGGGGCCTAACGGAAGAGGGGGGGGGGGCTAAAGTGCTCATTGTATTTGTTTTGTGTGAAACATTTTTTAAATACTTTCTCACATTGCTCTACGCGCATTGTCAGGTTATGACTTCGAGAAGATAGAACCGGCTAATTTATTTCTGTATTGGACCCAGAAATGTCCTGACAAAACACTATCGCTCACATTCGAAGACTGGAAGATGAAACAGACTGTTTGAAGTTGTCCGTTGCATGCCACGGGATGTATGGTGAATTGGAAGTACGGCTCCCCTTATTCTTAATCTCGGCACGAGATGGTAGGTGAGCTTTAAGCTCCGGCGGCCTTCCTACAGCGGAAGGAGCGGCCAGTATTCGTTGAAAAGAAGGCTGCGTCAGCACCAGGCCGGCTTGAACAGTTCAGAGAAGAGACAGCCCCTTTTTCACTCCGCTGATCGAACGATTCCTCACACGTTCTGCCTGTAGCCTAGTCACTATACCGACTGAGCTATCGCAGCTCGAAACAGGCTATTTGTAAAGTAAATATTGCATTTCAAACCATGAGGTATATAGGAAGAGCTAGACACATTGGCAACGGGGCCCACTCAGTGAGGTCAATTGAGGAGCTGCTTGAATGAACAAAGTAGCGGCTCCAGGTCTAGAAAACAGAGATTAACGGCTGTGGGGACCCGTTGCGCTGACCACGTGACACGACTCTATCCGCAAAAGTTGGCACTAACTTCGCCGACCGGCGGCGGCCGCTCTGTCGGTATAGTTCGCGTGCGGACTAAGGCCACGGAGTTAGTTTTAGACACATTGGCATGGCCGAACAGGGTAGGAAGGGCGGTCTATGCGGCGTTGTGCCAGTGGAGAAGGACCCCGCCGTGTGCACAACACGTCTTGTTGTGCTGAATACGACGGAGAACTGGAGAACTGTATGCCGCATTCCTGAAGTTCGCCAACTAAACTACGCTGATACTTGGCAGAGACTGTCTTTACGACACAGTGCCGGGAATATGCGAAAACAGAAGATAAACTACTGCCGTTCGTGTTCTGGTACACGGCGAAATTGCTTCTTGTAACACAGTCATTCTTCAGACACTAATATTTGCTCAGCTGTTCAATAAGTACCCGGCATTTACGGAACCCGCAGTCTCATTACCGTGCGCAGAGTAGCCCGTCAGAAGTTACTGCCTCGATCCAAACGAAATCAGTTCGTACCCATCCTATTGTCATCTGCCTCTAGGTCTTTTAAATAACGTCTTCCCTTAAGCTTTTCAGACCAAATTTTCATTTTGTATGCATTTATCATTTCTGTCACGTGAAATGTACCCTACATGCCCAGACACTCATTTTTTACTGTTTACTCGTCCAATTAATATTTGATTTAAAAAAATTATGAAACTCATTTCACTTCTTGATTCTTCTTTCAACATAATCTCCTGCCCACCCTCTTCTCAAACATCGACAGTCTATGCTATCACTTTTTTTTTTTTTGAAGGACCAAGTTTCACACCCCTACAAAATAACAGGCACAATTATAGTTCCGAATTTCTTAATCGTTATGTTTTTATATATACAACATTTGGAGGATTTGTGAAGGGCAGTACCTTAAGCCTGTGTGTTGACTGACACTTATATACCAGCATAGCTAATCCGCCACTGCAGAAACGTACGTCCGGCATTTAATACCGTCCTTATGTCCTCCAAGCGACCAAAACAAATGGACTTGGAAGTTAACAAAAAGCATCTGCAGCTTCTACGCACGCAACTGACAACAGAAATGTGGAAGTTTAACGGCAGACTGTTCTAAACCCTTCAGTGTGCCCCGTGATAAATTTGACTTTAAAGTGTGATGCTGAAGGAACAAAACAGTATTACAGTCTGATGTTTTGGGCAGATTCTAAAGTGTGGAATGGAATGCTTGTCTCCTAGCTAAAACATATACACGCGTAAAAAAATTTAATCATTGCTCAGCACTGAATTAGAACCAAACATGTAACTCTTAAAAGGAAAGATAAATATTGATGTGGCTGAGCTTAGAAAGAAGTATGGGAAGTGGAGGTAAAACTCCATGCATGTTTGACTTCATCACGAGGTGAAAGTTAGTGGTCAATACTTGCTCTGGTTTGTTTCCCATGACAAAGAATCGCCGATACCAACTAGACGTGGGAAAACCCTACCGGCCATTTTACCCTAGGAAGCACTTGAGGGACAGGGCGTTGTGTCCGTTTTGAATCACGTAGTTGCGGACATGTCGTGTGAGTTTGCTACATTAATATTTAGTGTCCAAGCACCCCCAGAAATACTGGACTGTCTGCACTGAGGCACGTCTGCTCTAAAAAAAATGGGCAGATATTTACCAGTAGCCGAAGCGTCATATTCCAGAACACTCTAACCTTCGTCAACGCGGCTGTACGAACGTTAAGTCTCACTTCTGAATTCCTTCGATGCCTTGACTTGTTTCCAAATATTTGATCCAATTTCCTGACGAAAGCATAATTCAAGAAAACACAAAGATATTACGTAGGTATGGAACCAACACTATCAACGGTGTAATTGCATTAGAGCCATACCTTACAAATTAACATACAGCTTATTGTGTTGGCAACACTTGTCCCTATAAAACAGGCGTCCATTTTTCTTGAATTGTAGGCCCCATGATCATTAACACTTACATGTGCGGGCGGTAAAGACAGTTCTATGGATAAGAATGATGAAATTGAGCCTGTTAGCTATTGAAGAATTTGAATATTTTAGAAACAACAAAAATTCATTTTCAAATGCTATTTATTCCATTTTATTCGTCCAAAGATGCACATTTAGAGGACTGGTGATAGTCGCTGATCAGTTATGATCAATTGACTGGAAATGCTGGTATTCAAAGTAATGAACCGTCCTCTACTGGTCTGCTGGTTCACGTGTGGTAGTTAATTATACCGATAAACTTTTGTTAAAAATCTCGGGCAGGTCGAATTTTTGGGCGCTTCGGCCGTAGATAGAGGAAAATTGCAAATTTACTGTTATAGGCTACGTTTACCATTTGAAGGGCAAAATTAATGTACGTTTTATATGAAGATTCATTTCATATCTCATAGAGAGTACAGCTTCCGATCGGAATAATTCTGTATGGGGAAGCAATGGTTGTTTATTCTAATAATCGTGCGGTACACATAAATACACTACGTGGGAAAAATGGGAAAACCGGTGATTTAAATTTGATATTCCTGTGTCCGTTCATGGCTAGTACGATTTTATAATTACAACCAACAAGATGCAACTATTTTTTATTATTTATTTCTAAAAGGCTCTACGTGTTTCGGGGGGTTCCTCCGTCCATCATCAGGAGCACATAACTACACTCAGTTTTAGGCATAGATGAGATGGAACTTCAGTTCCATCTCATCCACGATACCAGCCTGCAGCAGTATTGGTTGACAATACCTGTAGCTGAATGTACATTTATGTGCTCCTGATGATGGGCGGAGGAACCGCCCGAAACACGTAGGGCCTTTTAGAAATAAATAATCAAAAATAGTAGCATATTGTTGGTTGTAATTATAAAATCACAAAACCCGGTGATTTAAACAGGAAGCACTAGGTCTACAGTACTATGGTTAATGATACCACATCCATACAAAAATGGCTAAGGGAGACATGACTCTTTATACCGCCGAATGTTATAAATGTGTGACGTCAATCAAACAAACAAGCAATAAGATGCAATTCAGGGACACCGAGAAACACTGTGAGAAGAGCCGCAAGACCATTACATGCCCTGCAGACAATGGGAAGAGTAAAAGAGACGAATACGAATTATAAATTGTCACGATGTAATTACAGAAAAAGATAGTTAAAAATATCTGCTTAAGTAAAATAATGTTGAGAAATGTTTTTCCGTTAAAATTATAAATCTGAAGAAATGAATTGTGATTAAAATATGTTTGTAAAACAACTGCCTATGGACAGCGTGCAGATGCGGCAACATATGTGTATACCGTATTTAGAGGCATCCTTCCTTCAGCCATTCCAGAAATTATGTTACAAGTATAATAGGCTGAATGTCATGACGAACGTATCACTGATCACACACACGCACACACATACACACACACACTCACACAAACACTCACACTTTCACACACTCACACATACACACACACACACACACCACACACACAACAAACACTCACACACACACACACACACCCACACACCCCCCCCACCCACAACACACACACACACACACACACACACCACACACACCACCACACACAC
>Ga0123354_10015316_pt1 | contig 11967 bp, 13 predicted proteins | sample TergutLab28metaG_2_FD_97872 | JGI IMG/M metagenome (GOLD analysis project Ga0123354, IMG submission 97872) | Labiotermes labralis P4 segment gut microbial communities from Petit-Saut dam, French Guiana - Lab288 P4 | ecosystem: Host-associated > Arthropoda: Insects > Digestive system > Gut ... | reverse complement strand
CGGATTTTCTGGACATTTTATGGCCCATATTCATGAAACAAATATCCCCATAGAAATTCCAGACGGCTGGTTGTTAGGTTACATTGCGGGGAGAAGTTGCGCGTGGTGGATTTTCCTCGAGTATTAAAAGGGGCACAGGCCTTCATTTATTGAAGACACCGACACATTATTGCCATCAACTGGTCAAATTAATCTTTCACAAAACCGCAAAATATCATCGCATACAAACAGCCCAATTTGTATCAATTGATTGAAATACTTGTGTGTGGTTATAAGTCCTTAGCCTGAAAGGCAAACAAAATCGGGTTTAGTGTACAACAGTCCACACGAAGCACATTAAACTTCATAGCCCATTGATGTATATCATGCAAGTCACTCAAAATTTTCAGTATTTGACCGGCCAACCAGATTTCCGCGGCAGGATTTACCTCTATGTCGGACGAAAAATGGGGAAATTTCAGTTTCATTTTCAGTAAAGGGAACAGTTGGGAGTCCAACGGGGCCAGATCCGGAGAATAGGGTGGGTGAGCAAGACAATGGAAACCCAGGTACGCCAGTATCTTCTGGGTTTGCAAGTGCCCGGTGATCCGGGGAATTGTCGTGCAAGAAAAAGGTACCCCAATGAAATTCCCACAGCATTTTTCCTTCAAAATATCCTTCAATTGCACCTGCAGATTTAAGTAATACTCCGTACTGTTAGGTTGGCTCTTTGGAAGATAATCAATGATGAAGGTGACGTCTTGATACCAAAAAATCGAGGCAATAAATTTTCGCGTGCGTTTTTCGCACTCGGAATATTTGGGGCGAGGTGAGCCGCTGCGTCTCCACTCCATTGAAAGCTGCATTGTCTTCGGGTCATTAATATATTACCAGGTTTCATTTATGGTCATCAATCGAGACAAGAAAACATTTAGGTCGCTCCGAAATAATTACAAATATTGCTCAGGCGCCTGACACCGCTAAAGTTATTAATCCGCATTCAGATTTTCGGAACAATATTTGCGGAGAGCTTCCTCATCTCCAAAACTTCATGAACGATAGACCCAACCCGCTCACGTGAGATGCCCAGTTGTTCAGCTTTCGATTTAGCGCAAATCCGGCGATCTTCCAAGTAGCTCGACAATTTGAACTATAACGAACAGAGTGCCACAGGTTTGTGTCATCCGGGACGAGGCGCAAAACAGGTGGATCAATCACCGCGTTTAAATTGGGCAAACAGGTTATTGACAGTGGCATACGGTGGTGCATGTTCTATTCATTTGCGTATTGGAATGGTCTGAATTTCCTAAGGGCACCTTGCCCTGCAGGAAAAAGGAATTGATGTAAAACTCGCATCTCAATGTTTTTTAAATTACGCGCGTCGCCTGAAATGCTTCTTTCATCCTGTGAAACCAGAAGAGACTTGCAATTCGGCAAATGAACAGACCTCTCTTTCTCAAGACACTACGTTTTCGTCCTACGACAACGGGAAGAAAGTCGGGCTAAGGAATTATCAGAAAACACGCGTATTTGAAATTCTCACTCCGGACGAAGAATAAAAATGATATGTGACAACTGTCACTTTGAAAACAATAAAACACATGTATTAATCAATAAAACATTTCCACCAAGTACGACATCAGCTGGCAAAATATTTTTTAATTGAAAGGGAAAAAAGAAAACAAATTTCCCCCATAAACATGAAAAAAATTGGATACATACAGAACAAAGTGACTGCAACTTACATAATGTGCGTGATGTGACAACAACGTAGATAAATCATCCTGTTTTGGGATCAAAGGTACACATCTTTAAAAAAATAATAAACAATAGTCATAAGGTTTTGACTTCCTACTCCTTATTTGTTACAAATAAAAGGAACCAAGTCAGGGCACTGTGTCAATCTGCCGTAAATATTGGGTGCAAAATATCTCAATCTCTGTTAGACTGTACAAAAAAAACGTATATGAGTATTTCTAGCTATATGACGTAAGATAATGTTTTGTTTTGTGTGGTGTAAAATTTACACATTATAGTTTAAGTTTCATGAGTTGTTAAATTTATACATTTGATAGAATGGATGGATTTGTTTTAATTAATAATTTAGTTTGGGTGGAATGGCGAGTGTAACGGATTGGTATAGCAGCTTAGAGGGACAGAGGGTTAGAGAGAGTGAGAGGGTGACAGAGGGAGAGAGAGAGGGTGATAGAGAAAAGACGAGTAAGACACGGGGAGATTATGCCAGTGAGATACTGGAACAGCGTTATTTGAGTGAGCCAATAGAAACAAAGTATTTCTAATTTTGTTTGTTGATTATATTATGGAGTGGTGGGATTTAAACAGTTAGCGGGTTGGGAAGGGTAAGAATGTTAAAGGGGGGATGGGTTTGAAACTGTGCGAGTTTGAAACCTTACCGTAAACAAACAGTCTGTTCCGTATCCAGGATGTAACAAGCTGTGCACTTGATACCGGGGCAAAAATTGCTTATATTGTTCAAATGCGTATTCATACAAATAACCAAACTTATACTCTAATAATAATGAATTAACACAAATAATATTAATAGTGTTCAATCATTTATATTATTACTATACCGTTAATTAGAAAACTTAGATTCCCGTGTGATTAAGACATGCGGCCGACTGCTGAGTTGGGTTGGGTAATAATGATATGAAGTTTCATTACCGTCATCTGAAATAACACACTGTTCAATTTGGTAAATATAGAGAAACGAATAATTGGAAACTTGCTACCTGAAACTTCGCATAGCGGAGGCGGAAAATTCCTCAAGGAGTCCAGTAAATATTTCCGTATATATATATATATATATATATATATATATATAATGTGTGAGTGTGTGTGTGTGTGGTGTGTGTGGTGGGATGTGAAATGCAATCGCTGTTTTCATTGATCGCAGTACACATGTTTGTGTTCTCATTTAATTCAAAAAGAATAGAAACTAGCAACAAAGTCTCGACACCCCTCAATTTTCTGGAAGTGAACATTTATCTACTACAAAAATAGTTCTCTTCTTTTAGGGCTGTAAAATTGACACATGTTCTGAGAAACTTTAGTACACATTTGAAGGCCATGGTGAACACAATCCTAATATCGTCTTGAATATACAACGTGGTAACACACACAGTTTGTCTGGAATAAAATATTCATGCCTCGTGAAAATCACAAAGTTTTGTAATATACATAAGGAATATATTGTTGTAACAAAATAGGATTTATCCATAAATATTCAAACATAAAAATATGCTTTTATTACAATACCCCTTATTGTGGAATATATTTTATACAATATTAAAAAATAATAGATCACGTCTTCTGCACGTATTCACTGACAATGGCGTTACTAGTCTACAGGTAGTTCCATGTCCCTACTGGACCATTGCAGTCACCGGTACTGTGGCATGTGTGTATTGCCGACAGTTTGTAACGCATCTTTGTATTAACAATGGTAGTAAAACCTTCAACAGCTTTACCGACATCTATTGAAATCTTCTTAACGATTATTGAATGTAAGAGAGTTTGTAAGCCGAAGATTGACCGAAAAATTACATTAATTCTACAAACTTGATGTTCAGGTGATCGTGCATCTTTATGAATTGTTATAATAAAATAATTATTGGTACTCATTTCTCAAATTAATATTTGGAATAAAACTCCACATGTTTCAGATAATTCCTCTGTCCATTAGTCCATTTTTACTGTACACACAGCAATTTTATATGTCATAAATTTTGATGAAAATTTACGAGCAAATCGTCGGCATAACCAAGATGTATTGCTGTGTATACAGTTCTAGACTCCGGATGTTGGACAGAGCCACTATCCGAAATATCTACAATTTATTTAAAAAATAAATTTGAGAAATCAGGGCATCTAGATCATTTTGTTATAAGAATTAATTTTACACTTCAAGAAAAGTTAAATAAGTAGCAGTTTTCAGACTTATTGAAATTGAAATATATAAACGAGTGTTAGAATAAAAATATTGACGATTTTTGAACAACGGACACAGTTATCGTGTTTACAGACACAATATGTCACTGCATGTGTTGGAACTTCCCACTAAGGAGATACTCGAGAAACTGAGAGGTGAGTTTGGTTTGATCAAACAGCCAGTCAGGGATGCTGTAGAACATCTGAAGGACTGGATACAACAGCAGCCTCATCTTCCGAAAGAAATAGGTTGTTTTCTTCAGACACAATGACCTCAGACACAATGTACACAACACTAGTTAAGTGACATGGTGTTGCCTTCGCTCTTCTTGGATGTTACTCAGCCTATGTTGGTTGTCCTTTACCGAAGTTGCGGAGTAGTCTGTCGATTACAAAGAACATGGTGCTGAAAATTATACAGTAAAATGGAAAGGAATTTGTGTTTTATGCTGGACTCTAGACATGTAAAGAAAGTCATCAGTCCATATCAACTAGCTGTCGCAGTTGGTATCTGCTTCATGAAATCCTGACCCTGTAACACTTGCGGATGTCAGACCATTCAAATATTCGCCCTCGTTCAAAATCACAAACAGACAGACCTACACTTTAACATTTCATGCATCTTTTCTTCAAGCACTCCGTTCTTCAAAGCTTCGTGTCTCCCCCATTCATTCCTTCATCTACCCAACCATGTATTCTTCCTTCCTTCCTTTCTTCTTTCTTTCATTGCTAGTTTGTTTCCTAAATTCCTCCATCCATTCATTAATTCCTCACTTCCTATGTTCTGCCTTATTCCTTTTTTTATCCCTTTTTCTTTCTTCTATTATTCCATTCTTTCTTCTTTCTTTCCTTGCTTTTATGTTTCCTTAATTACTTCAATCTTTCCTTCACTCCTGATTCCCTTCCTTTTATTCTTCCTCTTTTCATTTTCTTAATTCCCCTTTTTTTTCCCTCCACAAGCCTTTTTTTTCTTTTACTTCATTTCTTCCTTCTTCCCCTAATTTTTCCATTCCTTCCTTCTTCTCCTCTTTCCATCATTCTTTTTTTGTTTCCTTCATTCCTTCCTTCATTCTTCCCTTACTATTTCCCTTTTATTTTCCTTCCTTTTTCCCCACGTCCTTTCTATTTTCTTTTTTTCTTTCTTTCTTTCAATCCTTCTTTCTTGTCTGCCTTCCTACCTTAAGTCCTCTCCACTTTCTATCTTACTTCCTTCTTACCTCCAATTCTTTCTTCCCTTCTTTCGTATTTCCATTATTTTACCATTCCGCACTCACTCAATACAACCAAATATCATACATACATTCCTGCACTTAAATCCCCATCTCAATATTCGTCAGTTTAATTTTCGCTTTCCATTTTTCAGTCAGTCTATTCTTAAATACATTATTACATTTTCCGTCCATTCTCAAAGTGCAATTCTAAAAATGTGCATATTTATAAATTATAACATTCTAAATACTCATGCTAAATTTTTAACCGTCCATTTCTCCGTCCATACATTCAAATTATCATTTCCCATCTGTCCATCCACCCACAAGGCTTTATTTATATCATACAGACTTCCACGAAACCACACTTTCACACATCCTTTCAAGGAACGATTCACTCACACACCTATACACTCTAAAATTCATCCACTTCTCCTTGCACCCATATTTTCCTTCAATTCCATACTGTCATTCACACATAAGATTTTGTCACATCTCGCCATGCCACTCACATAAATAGCGCTCTTCCTCACACAGCTGCGTTCTCAAATATTCCACACTTTCCATCATTCTAACCTCTCAATTATTCATCCTTTCTAAACACCTATCAATATAAATACTATTTGAAACTCAACAGGAAGCCTAACTTTCTGTCCGCAACCACATAAAAAACATTTCATTTCCTGAGATGGATACACGCAGTGATACAGACATCATTAATTCAAGGTAACGTATAAATGTTTCTGACCTTAAATTTCCTTACCACGATATTTGCGGTATCATGTGATACAATTTTCAGATGATGACAGACAGGAGCGCTGGTTGATCAGTTGTAAGAACAACACTGAGAAGGTCAAGGAATATCTGGACGTGTATTATACACCGAGGACAAACGTACCGGAAGTAATGACCAGCTGCGATACGAAAGGAGATTGGTGGAAATTCGCATCGAATAATATGTATGTTATTTAATTTTGATATATTTTATTACTGTGCATTCTCAGTGAATTTGACTTGTATACATACCCATCCACAAATTGTCGAAATATTCTGCTGTTTTTATGGAAAATGAACATACGTTACAGGGAACACATTTTGATGCAGTTGGTCCCTATTTTCTTCAAATCAGTGATTAGAGCATATATTAATTCTTGTCGCATTATGTAACTGTCATTTCAAAAATACTTTTTCGGGATTATCCCTCAAAAATTCATTCTATTTTCTTCCATTAACCTCAATGCCGCGCAAAATCGTGTATATAAAGAGAGTGTTACATCAGAAACTCTATCAAATATGGATCTTTCTTTGAAGATTTATTTTTCCCAATGCCTCAGCTGACCCCTAACTTCGACAGAGTCGTTGTAATTGGCATCCCACCATCAGATGGTATGGTCTTAAACATATTATATGTGATGAGATTAATCAAAATGATGTTGGAAACCAGAATTTCGGAGGATTAATTTAGCTCCTATATTTATATAGTTGATTATGGCAACATCAAACTTCGACATCTCTCACACAAAAACCCTTCCTTGCAGAAGTTCGAATTATGTACTTTTGTAAGTAATACATATAATTTCTGCCTATATAAAGACATTAGAGCTTAAAATATTTAAAAAGATAATCGATAAAATGTATTCCTCCGTAACCTTCTGAATTTTACCCACATTTTTACATATCAAATTCACACAACTCCACACTAAATATCAAATAGTCTACAATTCAGAAATAGCCGGGTTTTTTTCATGTAGATGTACAGTGCATTGATATTTATTTCAGAATTCAAATCCTTAACAGAAATGAATTTTATCACCAAGTATGACAATTAAAGTTCAGACTTTGTGCAACAATGAAAGAAGCTCCCTAAATAATGGTGAAGTATAGATTTTAGAACGAATACAGGAAGACGATTTGGAAGACATTTGAAGGTTCTATTAAACGAGGTCGGAAAGTTTGTTGATGACGATTATAATAATAATGATGTTGATTATAGCGAATAAAGTATGATATGGACAAATTTATAGCATAATCCTTCATACAGTTTAAATTGTAAATAAACAGGTTCTATGAATTCGTCTTAAATAACAAAGAATTATGTAACCACTTGAAAAAATATTCCTTCCAACTACACAGGTCACTAAACGCACTGCTGGTCTAACATTACACAAGCTTTCTGTCGACCGTTGCTCCTATGTTTTGGTTACTTGAAAGATGATATTTAACGTTATCAAACATGCAAACACCATTTGTTGAAATTTTTCAACTTTCTAGAAAAAAAAGTGTTAAAAAACAAATTATATTATGTGTAAGTACAGGAAGTATTGAGTTACGTAATACATATGTACATATGTAAACCGTGATTTAAGTAAGAAAGGCCTAATAATTATTGAAATGATAACTATTAGGCTAATATTAATTATTCATACAGCAATTATTAAATATATTTTGTGTTATATTTAATTTGACAGACTGATTTAAATAATTTCCATTTTCTGAACGCTCCGCCATTTTGTGACACACTTTTCTCTCTGTTTAAACGCGCATTCTATCGCAAATTTGCAGCAAATGTAAGTGACTTTAATGGACTGCATTTTTACTTGTACTCAGCTTAGCTATATCAATAACTATTCGCTACTTCCATTTAAAGTGCAACATAATCATCATCATCGTCATCATTATCATCATCATTTTCTTCTTCTTCTTCTTCTTCTTCTTCTTCTTCTTCTTCTTCTTCTTCTTTTTCTGCCCAAAGCTTACAAAGCCTAAAGACATTATTTTTTTTAATTGAGGATACAATTGTTCTGGTTTTTACGTCGTGCTGATTGGAAATTACTTAAAAAATGTTTCAAATAATGTATATACAAATATATTTATTTACCTTCGCCTCTAGCAAAGAAAATTTAAATATTTTACGAACAAATTAACGCTAAAGAAGATAAGAAACATTAAGATTAATGTAATTTTTTACCGCGGCAAGAATTATTCAACAAGATGCTAGAGATTAAATTTACTCAAATCTATCCACTGCACCACATATTTCGGGAGGTGTTTCATCTTTCATCAAAGCTCATAAAACTGTATCTACACTAACGGTCTCATAAATCTCACATAATTTAGACACAGTGTGATGAGCTCCTGATGAAGGGTGAGACACCACCAGAAACAATTCGAGCATTTGACAGATTTAAATAAAAGGTATTAGTTTACATCTTTTTGAATAATGATTGCCGTATTATAAAATTCACGGTCCATTGAATATAAAATCGTTTTTTTGCTCTACGGCGAGAAGTCACGCACATTCAGCAGCACTAAACATCGCATTCCTTCTGTACTTGCGTCGCCCTGAAACAGAAACACACCCCCCCCCCAACCCATATAAATCAGAACATGTACATGCCCACGAAATTGTGAACTGCAATTACCGTTATTCTGTTCTCAGATTTTGTGCAATTAATTTGGTAAATTTAAACAGCAGGTTATATTACGTCACATTTCAGAATAACCTAGTGACAAAAATTATTTCCACGAGGCCAAAAAGAGCTATATTATAAGTTTTTTTCGTATACAATTTAGTACAGTATTTTTATCAAAAATATTTCGCAACGAACAATAAATAATTAAATAATAATTTACCACGTAAACCTACCCCTGCTAACGTGGAGAATAAGTTGAGCTCTTATAATGCCAGCAGATTTGATTTAACTCGACGTTTAAAGTGTTCAATCCACCCCACATATTTCTAACCCCACAAAGTCACCGTCAGCAAGATATACATAAAGGCATACAACTGCAGTAAGGAATGTGAAGAATGTGCCTGTTTACATATAAAATATAATGTGGTTAATATTAACAATATCTATAGCACACAATATGGATTGCCTAAAAACACACACCTCAGTATTCATCAAATCGAGACATCCAAGTGTCCGAAGGCACATTTCAACAAGCACAACCGACAGTCCATATATATGTTTCAATTCCAAGTACATGGCGACGACTGGACATCATTTTAAGAACAAGTTCCATAGGAAGTCCTTACTATTTAGCATGGAGGAAAAGCTGGCTCAGTAGCAGAACATTGGGGTGAGACTAAATATTATAAAAAAAATCTGAAATTGTAAAATTTTACTGCAGGTACATTTCAATGCGTTTGAAAATGCACCTCAAACATTACTATTTTCGCGTAGCGGAAAACGGTAAGGAAAATTATACCATTGAAGCAAAATATGTTGGACATACCTAAGTTAATCATCACATTAAAATCACAAGAGTTATTTAAATGTTTTATTATTATAATAATTAATACTATTAATTGCATTATACTTTGCAAATTATTTATTGGCCACAAGCACTGTACAATTTACCTATAATAAGTTTCATTTGTGAAAACTTCATTTCTTTGAATTATTAATTTATTTCTGACCTTCCAATAAGTGTGTTTATCATACTAATTGGAAGTACTATGGTCAGTGTTACTTACATGGAACGTGTTCATCATTCATTATAAGACGATTCTCATGCTAAACAATTATTAATTTCTTAACAAAAAAAAAGACATTTTCGTCTTTATATTTCTGTGTATGATGAGATTTTACGTAGGTGGGAACCGAAATTTCAGATACGGTAGTGAATAATTTTAGGGTCCAAATCTTTGAAGTGCATTTATGCAGTGTAGAAAGATTTGCCAACAGAACGCTACGTAATTACCTTCTGTTAGTTAAATTGTGGATATCAGCCATATCATTGGTTAATTTTTGTCAACTGCCTAATAAAAACTACGAATTTGTGTTTCAGATCTCTGGAAGGAAAGGATGCAAAGATATCACGATAATTTTTTGGAGAGGGAAAGCTACAGTTCTCACGAATATAAGAGAACTGGCCCGTCTATCAGCATCAGCGAACTGGTGGGATACGAAGCATGCTTCAGGAAACCTGACGTCGATTAACGTTTTAACTGTACAACAAATATCTCCATATCACAAATTGTGTGTTTATATCATATTGTCACAGTCTCGAAGTGTCTCTCGTGCAGTGCGGACGTGTTCTACGGTCGCTCCTGGTATACAGTCACTTCGTTTGTTGTATGCTGCCAGGCTTTCAGTGGTGACGCGTTCCTTGTACCCAGTCACTTTGTTTGTTTAATTCCTTTTATCGGTCTACCTCAACTTAGTCCTTCGCTTTTGGACCCTCAGCTGGTTAACTGACTGCTCCACGTACATCTTCTGCTGACTAAATCGACTGCCTTCATATCGGCCACATGTGATGTCTCAAACTCGACTACTGTCACCGCCACACCTCGCGCCCCGCCAGCACTCCGGTTCTACTGATTCAACAACGAAGGACAGTTCTTATATGGCACTTGGCCCCACCGCTTCACGGTCAAAGGTTAGTCCCCAATCGGCCCCTTATCGCCGCTGCTCCGTTCGCGATCTCCGTCCCCGCCTCTCTCTCAAACTCCTCACCGTCGTGCGCGCTCTATTACGCCCCCATTCCAGTCAAATGGGACTCTGGGCCCTGGACCCGCGACTCCTCCCCACCAGACCTGGCAAACTATCAAGAAAAGGAAGTGGACCCATTTGACGCCGGAAATGCCTGAACCGGGAGCTCCGTCCCCATTCACCTCTCGGAACCGGTTTGACGAGCTCTCTCACCTCTCTGAGGATGATATGCGTAGGTCTGACGAAGATCTCCCTGGTACGGCGGGTACTCCCCGCGCCCAGCAGCCCCGGGAACACAAGCCGCCTCCCTTATACATGTATGGCGTAACCAATTACAAGCACATGGTGTCCTAACTCACGGCCACTCTTGAGGAGTAGCAATACTACTGCAAAAAGCTTACTGACGACAAGATCAAAATCAATGTTTCCACCTCTGTTTCCTACCGTCGACTGATTGTACAACTCCACGCAGACAACGTTATCCACCATAATTATCAGCCGCGGGGCGAACGACCCTACAGAGTGGTCCTGCGCCATCTCCATCACTCCATCCACCCGGGTATCATCAAAGGTGAGCTTGAGGATCTGGAACACACAGACTGCAATGTGCTCAACGTTCGCCATCGACTGACCAAGGCCCATCTGGCTCTTTACTTTGTGGATCTTGAAACGCGCAATAACAACAAATTTATATCTGACCACCAATTCTTATGCAACATGAAGATTACCGTCGAAGCGCCATGGAGGAAAACTTCTATTGTACAGTGCACCCAATGCCAAACTTACGGGCATAATAAAAGCTATTGTACTCTCCCGTTTGCCTGTGTTAAATGTGGTAGGGACCATAATACGGCAGAGTGCACCAAAGATCCCGCTACCCCAGCGACATACACCCTTTGCGGCGGGGTCCATCCAGCGAACTAAAAAGGATGTGATGTCTACCGCCGTCTTCAGACAGCTCGGGGCGCTTGCGCTCTCCGTCCGCAACCCCCTACTTCTTGTATGCCCATTCCGCATGTCGACACTGGCGACGCTCGTCACTTTCCTCCCCGATCCCACACTTAACACCCATTATCACAGCCCAAACCCCCTTCTGCCTCGTATTCCAAAGCCGTCGCCCCCGGTCCCCAGGCTGTTGATCTCGGAGCTCAGCTTTCGGCTTTTCTCACAGAGTTCAAGACCTTGTTTAGCCAATTGACGCAACAGACCGGCACTATACTCACCATGCTCACTGCTATTCTGCCTCGCCTTACCGTATAATGGCTGTCGCCTTACGTCTTGCTCTCTGGAACGCCAACGGCCTTTCTTCGCATCGTTTGGAACTCCAAACGTTCCTCGATATGCACAAAATTGATATAGCCCTGATCTCGGAAACACACTTTACGTCCAGT